>VOFG01000030.1_pt1 | contig 286000 bp, 265 predicted proteins | sample 5384171 | NCBI WGS metagenome assembly VOFG01 (sample SAMN12384726, study PRJNA508395) | human gut metagenome | isolation source: healthy gut F | host: Homo sapiens | reverse complement strand
ATTTTTACGCCAATAGGCTTTCCCTTGTAATCCGCATATTCCCCATAATATATTTCCGATTCATTAAATTCCATGTCGATGTATGGTTCAACATTGAAGAGGTCTGAAACTTTTAAAAATGGACTCCCAAATCATGCCTGATACATATAAAGAATACACGTTCTCTTTTTTTGAGGTACTCCCATTTTAGAAGCATCAAGAAGAAAATGCTGACAATAATAACCAGCTTCCTCAAAGTCTTTGTATATACGTCTAACATAATCAATCGCATTCCCTAAAAGAAGACCTTTCACATTTTCAGCAATAACGACTTTAGGTTTTAAGCGTTTGGCAAGTGCAATAAAATCAAAAAGAGCGTGTCTAAAACTTGTGTCTTTTGACCTTCCTTGAATTTCTTTTCTTTACCCCACGCATCTTCACGTAATCCCGACATGCTAAATGTACCACGAATATCTTCCAAATAACTATACTGGGGATGATGGTTTGTTTCATAGCATTTCATCATTCGTGGATCAATCTCATTACAGCCAATAACATCGTAACCAGCTATTTTGTAACCCATAGTAGAGCCACCGCCACATGCAAAACAAAGAAAACACCTTTCCTTTATCTTTAGTAAAAACAGCATCTTCTAAAGACCAGCAATAAGGATAGAGATGTTGGGGGGTAATTACATCTTTCATCATTTCCACCTCCCATAATTCAGCTACTCTTTTGAACTCTTCATCAGCCGGAACCGGGCAATCTTTGATCCATTGCATATCTTTTTTACTTTCCATAACGAAAGGTCTGTGTTGTCAGGAATATGCTTTTTTAATATCAGGAAAAAGATTGAGTCGAAGAGATTTACTTTCCATAAGTTCATCTTTGTAGTCCAACAAAAATTATTGGCCTTTAATAAACTATGAACATCATTAGCAGAATGTGGAGTGTAAACAACTCCATCAGAAATATCTGATATAATTGGGAAGCATATCAGCCAGTGCCGTATATAGAAATAATTTTCCTTTATTGCCATAGGCCAATTTCTGAACGGTTCTGATACTTTCGAGCCAAAATTTTGACAGTTTTCAGGAAACAAAGTGGTTCTCCACCAGTTATCATGATCTCTTTGTAATTAAAGTGCTCAACAACTGGTAATTTTGAAAAAATCCCATGAGTTGTTGCAACACATAGGACATTTGTTCGGACATTTGGTTGTAACCAATAGACGTAACTTTTCCATTTATAATGATATTGTTTGAGTGTATTTCAATTCTCCGGTATATCCACGTGCTTTCAATTCTGTGATAAGTTCCGTGGAGAAAATCTTGCCAATTCAGGGTGGAATATATTTTCTTCAAATTACCCCCAGCGGAGTTTTCTTACGGTTTTTGGCATAAATATTACCACACTCTTTGCAGTATGTCTGCAATCCATCTTCGGTTGAAGCATTTCTCCAAAACTCACTGACCGGAAGTTCTCGGCCACATTTGCTGCATTTTTTAAATTTTCCATTATTCATTTTTCTTTAATTCTACCATATTCACATATTGATAAAAGCATCCGAAGTTGCCAATGTAACTTTTGCATACGGAAACAGCTGTTGGGCTTTCTTCTTTAAAGATGTTTTTTCCATTCTGTCTTACCCAATTTGTCTTGAATCCTAAAGTTTTTGCCAAGAATACTGGTCGAATGTTAATCCCCATAGTCAGCTGTCCGTAACCTTCTTTTCATAATGATTGATTTATGAGAATAAGCCCGGACTCGAACCGGGAACTGTTGCAATCAGGATTTTCGTTTCTGCTTCCGTTTGTACGTATGTCAAGTGTTAATAGCATGATTACCTGACTCGTGATGCTATTCGTGCATTTTTACCACAGAAACTAAGCGTCTTCCAATTCCGCCACTTATTCGTTTGCCTCCACAATAGAGGCATTCTTATATGAACAAAAAGACTCTTTGTAGTATCTACCGCCGTGGAGCGTATGCAGCGTACTCGGCTCGACTTGCAAAGAGAAGAAAAAGGTGAGGCATGATAGTTCCCGGATAGGCGGTCAAGCCACACCGGGAGAAGCTGATTATTAATCGGGTTAATAATTATTATTTTGTTATTTTTAGAAATTCAGGAGCAATACCATACAAAGGGCTTGTTCCATCCCATTTGTCAATCAATTTTTTCGCGAACTTTATCGGAGAACTCCAACTGGGCAGAGAATGTGAGTAATTGCAGACCTCTTTTTTCAAACTCTTTGTCAACTATCTGTTCCAATCGTTTCTCAAACACTAATGAGCCTCCATCAGCCATTAAACTGTCAGTCTTATGTTTCCGACTTTCCTCTTTTATCAAATCATATATACGTGGCTCCAAAATGTTATCTTCTAACGAAGACATGAAATCACTTCCACGGCCAATATGCTTGTTGTCAAAGACAACATCAATGGCACGGTTCTTGATAACTTTATAGCTATATGTGGGACGTGCCTTGAACTCTGTATTATCGGCTGCTTTCAGTGTGACAGCAACTTGAAAAAGCTCTGTGCCTAATTCCCATGTAGATACCTTACCGGAAACGATTTTAAAATCTTCTTTCCCTTGTTTGCCGTAGTTCTCCATAAGGACACCGGCATAATTGGGAGCAACTCTTTCGCATGAAGCAAACAAAACAACGGCAAATAATGCCACAATCAAAAAATCAATCTTTCTTTTCATTTTCTACTTTTTAATGATATTATAAACTATATATGCTACAGTCAGCATGATTATTGAAATTCCAAGCCACGCATTTATGTGATTGAATACGCGGTTGCCAATGAAGAAAGCCGATACGACAAGTACCGGCTTCCAGTATTTCTTTACAGACTTCATTGTTATTGTTCGATAATGGCAATATCCGGTGCCAATTTACGAATTAACAACAATTGCTCGTCAATGGCCTTATTACGCTCTTCTTCCACTATTACTTCTGCACCGGGAGAGCAAAGGGATAATCGAATGTTACGCCCATCCACATCTGCAATGATTTCCACTTCAATTTCTTCTGCCGGGCGACCTTTGAAAATCGGAACAATAAGATTGAATGAGGCCGGAAGATTGGAGTTGACAACTTGGCTGTAATTGTCAGTGCGACTACCGTTGTCTTGTCGGGAGTTTTCCACTTTTGAGTCAATGCTGGCTTTGAAGTTCTTCAAGACTGTTACCAGTTCCATGTTGTATTGTGCATCCTTGAAGAAGGCACGATTCATTTTGAAGAACTTTGAAAGCTGCACCGGTTCCCATGTCTTGCTTGTGTTAATACCAAATTCAAGAAACTTGGGATAGTATTTCAACTCACCTCTTACAGTAGCTTTATTCCTACTGTCAGTTTCATTGGTGACAAGTTTAAGTGTCATTTTCTCCCGATCAACAAGAATATAGCAACGTTTCTGATTGATCTGCTCTTTTTCAGAGATTCTTTTCAAGAGAAATTCATGAACACTTCCAATTGTTCCGGCTAATTCTACCTTATCAGGCTCCAGTACCGGTAACTCATTTTCTTCGTGAAGTTCAATAACTCTAAGGGTTGCTTCGGTCACACCCGGAGCAAAGTTCACTTGCATCTTTTCGTTTTCCATGTTGTTCTACAAATTTTTAGTTCTGTTTTTAAATGATTTGGCTGGTTTGAAGTGTGGAGTATAATGCTCCGCTATGACAATAGTCTCGTTTTTGTGTATGTTACGAGCAACTTTTCGTTTATAGTGTTTGGGTGACAGTGTACCAAAACCTCTGATATAAAGAGTTCTTCCATTAGCTACTGCATCCACGGTTTCCTTCAATGCTGCTTCTATAACTGTTCGGACTTCGCAAATAGCAATACCGGTTGATTCGGCTACTTGCTTGATAAGTTCTTCTTTTCTCATGGCTTATCCCTCCGTACCAGTAGATTCAATGTCCTCGAAGACCGTTTTTGCATCTCTTGTGCCTCCATCGGACGTTCTTTAACCAAATCGCCATTACCATTGTAATATCCGGTGGTACGGGTGCTACGATCCATAAACTTAAAGCATTCATCCGTAATTTCCTCATAACCACGTTTTATATCGGTAAGCAACGTTTTTTACGTTCCTTTTTAGGTTTCAGTTTGTCCTTGTATGCTTGCATGAAAGCTTTCTTTTCTTCTTCTTCCAGTGCGGCCATGTCAAGGTCAATATTTGCCAACTCCGTTTTCCGTTCACCCATTTCTTCCTCGCTGAAAGGAGAAGTATAGGTAATTCTTTCAACTGCTGCGCAATTGTCTTCCAACATTTGTCTGCGAAGCAATGGATTCTTATCTTTAAATAGTTCTTTATCCATATCATAAAGGTTTTAAGCCATATCGGGCAGAACCGACAAATGGCTGTGGGTTAGTCCTTATGTTTGCTTTGTGTATATCATCTGTACGATGATTGAATAATCGGGGTAATCCCGTTATTTTGTCATATACAACCAGTTCAGACGATACATAACAAATAAAGCCTTTCAGTCGCTCTTTCAACCATGCGTTCTGATAGGCTCTGCGTTCACGATATTCTTGGTAGCTCATTCCCTTTGGGCGAGCTGTGAGAAGGGGAGTGTAATTTCTCGCCCCCCCCGATTTAGATTTACTCTTTCCCATCAATCAAATTTTTATATTGTTCTTCTGAAACGAACTTGTCGCAGTTCCCATACCAAGTACCATCATTTATCTTGTATGGCCTGACTGTTTTATCCATTTCATTCATAACACCGACTACCGCATTTTCTTTGCTATTATCATCCCATACAATAACAACATCGCCGACAGTCGGGATATATTCAGGCTGTAACTTCTCAAAATTGAAGGAGTAATGTTTTTTTCCTTCATGGCGGCAAGCATCTTTGCCTTTTCCTCTTCCGTAGCTTTACGGAATCCCTTCATGCCTCCGATACCAGCTTCGGGTGTGAGTCTTACAAAAACTCTGTCACCTTCATCATTGGAAGGAACATAGGCGACAAGGCCGAAAGGTACTTTAATTGCCGGTAAAAAAGAGAGTGGCCTTTCTTCTCTAATTTCAGAGAGAATCATCATGCTGCCCCCTCCGCGATTCGGATTGATAATTACGTCACCGGGGATGAATGTCTCACCCTCAAATTCAAATTTACCCCCCCCCGTAACTTTTTGAGTAGGTTGCATACTTTCTTCTTTCACGATTTTTACCATGTGTCCTTCGGGCACTTCAACTGTTACTGTTCTCATTTTAATTTGATTTTAAACTGGTTATTGTATTCTATGTATTTTTCCGGGCAGGTTGTTTCTATAATTCCGTTCATTGTAGGAATACGAAACAACTTGCCGGATTTATGAAGCTCTTTTTCAAGCTGTTTTGCTTTATGTAAAGCAGCCAAAGAACGTGTTTCATTTTCGATCAGTTCTTTAGCCGCTGTGATACTGTTACTAATTTTTTCACATGAATCCATTCCTTGACTTCTTCTGCGTATGGAGTATCGTCTTCCTCAAAATCGTCCGGTTTCTGACCTTGTGCCTTTTTTCCAGTCTTCAAACATTTCATCATCCAACTGGCTCTCTGTTTCAAGAACTTTAATCATGGAATCTGAAATGCCGGTTTTGGGCAGGAATTTGAAAGCCCAGTTCACGATTGTTTTTCGAGCCATTTCTTCAAAGTCTGTGTCCCACGGAGATTGCTTGCCTTTCTTGACAGCCTCACTACGACTTTTTATTTCTTCAATACGTGCTTTGGGCATTGCATCGAATTTTACAACACCGGAAGTCAAGACTGCAAAATAGTAGCCTCCAAGAAGATCACCACGTTCTCCGAATACATTGGGTTTGTGGATGATAGTGCCACCGGTACCTTTTGTCATGCTGAACTCGTCATTAGCATAAACCAAATCAGAATAAATATCTTTTACAACTAGTTCAGGATTGAGTGTCAGACCGGTAAGAGAAACGTTTTTGATTGCTTCGACAAGATGATCGGGATATTGCCGGGCACAGTCAATCAAATAAGGATTATTCAACATTGCCTGCATAGCGAAATTGACTTCACGGGCAAATTGCTGTTCTGTGCCACCAGCTGCTATAAATGCCTTTTTAGGGGAGATTTTTCCAATCCTTTCAGTTGTACTGGAAAGGCTGGTGGGGCAGAAGGAACGGGCGGTTGTGGTGTGGAAGGTGTTGGGGAGACCGGTTCTGTTTTTGTTGGTGAAGGAGCATTGTGTTGTTCCATTCCCAAGTTCCCTTGTTGGGGGATTGATTCTCTGTTTTACTCATTGCTCTTGATTATTATAAAAGTTAAACATCTTGTTCTTTTCAAATGCAGGTGTGTCCGGCACCATTATTCTTCGCCCTTTGAATCCCGGCTGAATAAATATCTGTGCACCGTCAAAATCATTGTTTTGTGTACAGTAAACATGCTGGTCTAACAATTTCTTGAATGCCAATGCACTTGCACCCATTTTCACAATTCCGTCTTCCAAATGGAAAGCCCAGTTAGCTGCACTGACAAATACTGCGTCATAGGGAGCTGTCTTTTGTTGCATAACCCAGTAGAACTCCTTCCATACTCCAGTACGTTCATGTTCAAAAAACTGGTAGAAGGCTGCCGAAATACCGTAATGAAATTTGGCAATAGTCCGGTTAACTGTTTCTTCATGAAGATCATCAACCGCCAATGTTTTCCAGTCGACAATTTTCTTGGCCGTTTCCACATCAGGGCGATATTTGAACTTGCATCCTTCGTATTCAACGAAATGGCTGACTTCGGCTTTTCCCCATTTTAATATCTGCCTGATCTGTTTGGAGGTGTCCAGGCAATTATTAAGAAGCTCATAAACCATTGTTTCAACCAATTGTATATCGGTTGTGCTTGTCAACGTTTTACCCGGATTTGACTCTTTGGCCTCTATTAGTGCAATCTGATATTTTTGGGTATCTCGTCCATACGGACAGCCGGTTTTAGGATTTATAGGCGGCTCAAATACAAGAAGGTTATTTCGCCACTTGTCAAGTTTTCCAGTATTAACAAGGCTTTCCATTGCATCATGGGACAGTGAACCTTTTTCAGAGGCTTCAATACTTATCTCAAATAATTCCGGGTGCAACGCCTTGTATCGGGCAAACTTTGGGGACACCATATAATCTTTAATCTGCGTACTACTTAGGAAATCTTTGAATCTTTCTCCACGGTGGTATTCTTCATTTGGCAGATCGTAAATTGTATCTTCTATATTACTCATATAATGAATTTAGAGTTTTACAAAAACTCCCTACTTTCGCAAGCAAGGAGCCAATAACTAACTAAAAACTTATTCATCACTTGTGGATAGTAATTCTTTGTAATTCTGTAATATGTATTCTTTTTCTTCATCTGTAAAAGAATAGGCTTTAGCCATAAATTTCATTGCCATATCCTCGTTGTGATCGGAAAGGGGATAATAGTCAGTAGCGAATTTGTAAGTAAGCCTATTCAATCGCTCATACTTAACTTTGACCTCTTTAACCCGTCCGCTTATCTCCGAGATGATGCCGGACGCTTCTTGCATCTTTTCGTCATATTCCTTTCGGTCTTTCGCAGCTTGTTCTTTCATAACCTTGTTCTGTGCGGCAAAGCTTGAAATCTTAGCATATAGTTCATCCGAATAAGCCCATCCTGAAATGATGTCAAAATCAGAGTTCCCATTAAACTTGTATTCCTCACTATTTTTAAGGAACTTGTCATCACTCCCAAGTTTATTCCAATCGTAATCAACCTTTCGCAATGACTTCGCGCTTTTCAGAATTTCAGCAACCTTAGTCGCTTCATTAATGTCAGTAAACGCAAAACCATCCAAAAGCGGAATTGAGAAGTACTGAATATCAGCAGGCTCAATTTCAAATAATTCGGGAATTTTGGGTTTATCCATGATTTTGATACCTTCCTCCATCATGCGGAGTTTAATCAATTTCTGTACATCTTCCTCCGTTAACGCAAGAATCTCTTGCTCGGTCATTTCTGTAAATCCTTTCATACTTTTAGCATTTAAAATGTGTTCCCGTCCGCGTTCCGATGGATTGTTGGCCGTAGCTTTTTAGCGGTGACCGCTTCTTGCGAAGCACGGGTATATATATATCATTTAAAGTATCTATTCAGTTAAGAATGTATTTATAAACGCCCTACGTTTACTTTGTCATAATATAAGTTGTTTTTGATAACTTAGTGATTCGTGTGCTGCATCTTCTTATTGGCAGTCCGTATTCACACTCTTTTCACTAATCCGCTTTGGCTACTTTGTCGGTCTATTTCGCCCTTTAGATAAGCAGTAAACCTTGTTTTAAGTCTTTATTTGTTCAGACTATACAATATGTCAAAGAACGTTTTGTTGGTTCCCGGAAAGACGGCCAAATCCGTCCGGGATTATTTTCTTTCCATGAATTTTCTCAAAGCTGATTTGGTAAAAATGAGACTCTTGCCATTTTTGGTGTGAGGAATATCATGTATTCGATTGTATAAGGTTTGCAACTTCCATCCGAGAAATACAGCAGCTTGTTTGGCATTCAAATACTCTTCGGTTTCAGCAGTCGCCATTTCAGTTACAGCCTTTCTCACATCATTGCGAATAAACTTGTGCAGTTCTTCTGCAATCATTTTGGCATCTGAACGGTTCATTTCTTTATCGCTTCGATGGTTATCTGATTTTTATCTTTGTCGATGGATATTGAATATCTTTCAACGTCTTCACGGGGATCAGTAAAAGCTAATTGATATAGCTTCTTGCATTGACGCAATCCTTGTAAGAATCCAGCTGCATTACTTTGGAAGAACCAGCTTTAATGCTTAGAATATCTTTCTTTGTTACTTTCATATTATTTTCTATTTTATACTTAAATTTTCCACAAAAAATTTGCATAAAAGAAAGCTAACAACTACATTTGCCAATGAGATATGTAGTAAGTGGCTTTTGAAGTCGCCAGCTTTCTTGTTGTTCAAACTTACACTCTTTGTTTGTTTGACGTTGCAAATATACTTCATATTTTCAGAAGTACAATAAAATACTTCTTAAAATTTGTAGTATTTCGTATGTTATAAAACATGTTTTAATGTAAGTTGTTGGTTTATAAAATGTTATACAAGTGAGGTTTGCGTAAAAAGAAAGCTTTCTGAAAAAAAAAAAAAAGTAATGTCGTTCTATTAGTATTGTAATAATTGAAGAAGTAAAAGACGATCTCATTCGGTAAGGTGCTGGATTGCTGCATAGTTAGCCCTTAGACGGTTTCCCGTTTTTGCTATATGCAGCATAAGAAATGTCTCGTTCGTATAAGTACGCCGTTCTTAGCTGGCCGGGCATTAACAAGTTACCCGACTTCCCGGATTTTTCGCTTACTTGTAGCTGTGCAGGCATCCCGGTTTCGTTTGCCTCTCAATATCGCACGCCCTTCGCAGTATTGAGTTGTAAGAGTGTAACCCTCTGTCTCTCCGCTATGCGGCCTACCGCCGATTACACAATGTGGAGAAAAAAAGAAAATCCGCAAATAGGTAGCAGCTATTTACGGATTTCTATATATAAACTCAAGTAGGATGTTTAATCAATTTATGTGGTAATACTGCTACTATTACGGATGCAAATATACTACTTAATTTATGAAGTATGCAAGAAATTGACGATAAAAAATTGAGTGATCTCTCAAAAAGGTTTTTGCAAGCAATTTCATATTGTGGTTTGAGTGGGTATAAATTAAAGAAAGACAATATTATATCCAGTGAATCAACCCTTACCAGTATAAAAAAAGGGATTCAGTTGCCAAGTAAAAAAACAATTGATGCTTTTTGTGAGAAGTATGATGTGAGCAGAGCATGGCTATATACTGGAGAAGGTTTGTTTGCAAAGACTCCATCAGGACCAATAGAACCTTCGGAGAAGGATATTAGGGATGCTCTGAAAAATGCAAGAATGCAATCAGATTCTACGATTAGTAAAGTAGCTCCTTATCTTCAAGATATTCTTGTAAAAAGTAAAATATGTTCCGATGGATGCTGCGGCTTCATTTGTCGAAAGCTTATATAATACAGCTTATGAAATTGATTCTTATGGTGTCATGCTGGAAGAAGGTGAAGTGCTTGATGATTCTTATATGGTCTTTCAAGTACGTGGTGACAGCATGGAGCCAACTATACCGGACGGAGCTAAAATTCTTGCTCGCAAAATAGAAGAAGGTTTGTGGGAAAGCGCGTCAGGAGTTGTGAGTATTGTATATGGGAAAACACTTTCAGTCAAGCGGATATTAAAAACAGTCTTTTCTTGGATAATGTGCTGACTTTAAAGGCTGATAACCCCAAGCATGGCCAGTTAGATGTCGAGAGAAGAGAAATAAGGGGGATGTGGCAAGCATTACGCATAATAAGTCAAAAGATTATTTGATATGGAAGAAAGGGCTATTGACAGATTACGAAAATTTGCAAGGTATGCACGTGATAAGGGAGTTGTCAAAGGTGAGAACTCGTTTGAGGCTTATTGTGAACTATCAAATAGATACATTTATAATTCCATAAGGAACGGAAGGGGGCTATTGGAACTGATATAATAGCTCGTATTGTAGATAAGTTCCCGGAATTGAATGTGAAATGGCTTTGTACTGGTAAGGGGAACATGATCGAAACGGATATGGATGCGAATGTCAACTACAAAGCAGCTTATGAAGGTGCGATGATGCAGATAGAAGCACTGCATAAAATTATAGAAGAAAATAAGCGGAGATGATATAAATATGATACCATTAATATATTTTTAATAAGTATTTTATTGATTATCAGTATAATAGTAAAATATGTTAGTCCCGTACGCACCGCTTAAAGCTCTGAAATCGAATGATTTCGGAGCTTTTTTCTTTATAAACACGCTGTACTACTCAAAAAGATAAGGCATTTTGCAAGATAGAGAGATTTTACGCAGATCTTAGTATAAAATATACGCTCGCTGCCTTACCAAGTCCACACCAGCCCTGTACCAACCCCGTACCTGCTCCGTATCAACTCCCAATAAAGGTACCTTTATACGGAGCAGGTACGGAGCAGATCAGGCCCAGACCCGGTTCAAGTATGTTTTAAATATTATTTCAGAGTTTATTCAGCAAATGTGCCTGTAGACATAAAGATTACCGAATTCATATAATAGTCCTCACCCTCTGTCTGTGGTTGTTCAAACAGTTGTTTATAAATAGGCTCCGGCTCAGGTCCGAAAAGTAAATCCGCATCCGGAGTGTAGATACCACAATACCATACAGGAGCCGCTTTCATATTAAAGCGCGGAATGCCTTCTATTACAAATTTATAAAACCCAACCTTTTCACCATCTTTTACGACTCTTGTCAGCCCTCCGTAATTGGTACCCATATTATATCTCAACCCTTTTAAAGAAATATATCCATCTTCAACCAGGCTACCCTCTGCAAATTTCTTCGCTTTACAGGTAAAAGGTATTTCATATTCACCACCTTCGGGAAACAGAATAAAAGGATTAGGGCCATCTACTTTTATAGTGTATTCATACTCTACTTTTGCCTTCGATATTACATCTATCAATTTGTAGACAATGCTACTCCCATCAGCAGGAGGATTAACCAAGGTTCTTTTCTCAACCCATAAAGCATACTCATAGCCTTTTTCGTAAACGAAATCAGTAATTCCTTGAAAATCCAGCGTTTTGTAGTCACTTTCACTTTCTTCTTTCACCAACATACAATCGATAGGAGAATCACTCCCCCAAGGCTGATAAGTACCAGTTTTGTCAGAAATAAACATTTTTACAGTTTCTACCTTGTCTTGCGGTTCATCATCACTACAAGCAACAAAGCCAGTGATTGGCAGGATTAATAGCAATAATCCTAATAAGCGTTTTGTCTTCATAATGTTTTCTTTAAGTCTAGTTTTGTAATTATGCAAAGATATACAAAATCTCTTTAAGCTTATTATAAACAAAGCCTTTTATTTCTCTTCTCAGAAGAAGCTTGAATAGAATTTTAAAGGAGATAGGCTATATGAAGATATAAAAGCGTACCTTCGTCAACAGAATGAGATATCGAAGAATAACAACCACCGGACAAATCCGGGAAAAAAAGAAAGAGCGCAGGCAAACCATATATGTCTGGCTGATAGTGATTGTGATCCTGGCAATACTTGTCGGAGTGGGTTATCTGGCCACTCCCAGTACTGTATTGCTCCAGCAAACTGCATTTCGGGGTATCAGTTATCGCCCACTTATGGCATTCGTGATGCTTTTCACTGCCATTCTTGTCATTGTTATTGGCATACTACTGGCAGACAAATACACAAAATTTGGATATTACCTGAAGACCATCGCCTGTGGCATTGTCATAGGAATGCTTTTTCACGGCATGGGTATCAATCTGTTACTGAATATGAATCGTTGGTTGGCAAGTAAGACTCCCGTCCGCAAAGAATACAGAGTAACAGAAATCCGTTTTCTAAAACCCAATAAATTGGCTCGTTATCGGACCATATTGCCTGAATGCAGAATTCTGAAAGCTGTCGGCCAGGATAATCCTGATGACTGCCTTTACTTCCACGTCCCTATAGATACACAAGTAGCCATGGGATGTGTATTGCATGTTACAATAAAAAACGGTTTCTTTGGTTGGAAATCAGTAGCTGAACTAGCGGTAGATTGTAGAGAACTACATAAGTATGTTAAATAAGAAATTCAAAATATAATATGAAAACCATTTAAATCACCAGATATGAAAAAACACTCCATTCTATTCCTTTTAGGATTTATCTTTCCTATCTGCACCCATGCTCAGGACATATCCGGAACATGGAACGGAAAGCTGTCTCTCCCCAACGCTTCCTTAACTATTTGTTTCAACCTGCAACAAACCGAGCAGGGATATACCTCTACTTGTGATAGTCCCGATCAGAATGTAAAAGGCATCCCGACAGGCTCCACACTCTTTCAGGATTCGATTCTGACGATTCAGATTCCTGATATTCGTGCCTCTTACAAAGGAAAGCTGGAGAAAGACGGCAAAATATACGGAGACTTCACACAAGGACTTAGATTCAAACTAAATCTGGAAAAAGGAGAAGCAGCCAAGCCTAAGCGTCCCCAAGAACCACAACCACCTTTCCCCTATAGAGCAGAAGATATTACTTTTGAAAATAAAGAAGCCGGAATCACAATTGCCGGTACTCTGACGCTTCCCGAACAGGGGAAAAATTCCCGACAGTAGTATTGGTTACCGGTAGTGGCGCACAGAACAGGAATGAGGAAATAATGGGACATAAGCCATTTCTGGTAATAGCAGACTACCTGACCCGTAACGGTATAGCCGTACTTCGCTGCGACGACAGAGGCGTAGGAGGCTCAACAGGCGTTTTTGCAGAAGCCACCAACGAAGATTATGCCAGCGATGCAGAAGCAGCAATCAATTACCTGAAAGGCAGAAAAGAAATTAATCCCAAACAGATAGGAATCATCGGTCATAGCTGTGGAGGAACCGTGGCTTTTATATTGGGCGCCCGTAGCAAAGATATTGCTTACATCATTTCAATGGCCGGCGCTACCATAAAAGGAGACAGTCTGATGTTGAAACAAGCAGAAGCTATTAGCAAGTCAAATGGTACCTCTGATGCCATGTGGGAGTTAAGTAAACCCACATTACGCACCCGTTATGCTATATTGGCACAGGACAAAAGCACTGAGGAAATCCGGAAAGAACTATATGCCAACATTATCGCAACACTGCCACCCGTACAACTGCAAGACCCAAACATCACCAAACAAATAGAAGTTGAGATGAACGGAATGCTCTCCCCATGGTATCTTCATTTCATGAAATACGATCCGACCCAAGATTTAAAGAAGATAAAATGTCCGGTACTAGCTGTCAATGGAGATAAAGACATACAGGTAGATGCAGACATGAATCTCAAAGCTGTGGAAGATTGGGTAAAGTCTAACGGGAACAAGAAAGTTACCACTAAGAAATATCCCGGTTTGAACCATTTGTTCCAATCCTGTAAGACTTGTACAATTATGGAATACGGGCAATTAGAAGAAACCATCAGTCCTGAAGTCTTGAAAGATATGACAGAATGGATTCTTCTGAATTGCAGACATTAGAGTTATTTTTCCGCTTGTTTAATTTCGTCAACCAATGTATTAATCTCTTCCAAAGCATACTCATAAGTTTGAGGATCAACTGTTTCACGCAATAAATTAACTGCCCTTCTTGCGTCATCGCACGCTTTTAGGGCAGTTTTCACATCATCTTTATCCATGTAGGCTTCGGACATGGCCAAATACATGATATAATGACTAAAATCATTCTGATAAATTGATATGGCCCATTTAGCAAGCTGTATCACTTTGTCTGGTTGCTCATTCTTGCCAGCCACCGTTATCCAATCATTATACAAGGGATATACTTCCGGATAAAATTGATAACCCAGATACAATCGTCTATTGTCATAGATCTTTTTGACAGCTATGGCATAATCTTCTTCACTTAATAATGCAGTTCATTCTTCTTCTTTCGGAGTTCCATATGAATAACCTAAATATTCTTTCACCGCTTTCCCAAATGACACAGGTACAGATTCCGAATGGTTGACATCAGACATATATTCGAATATAATTTTGAAATTGTCTATTTGAGGAGAATTAGTAATGAGTGAATCCAGTTCCTCCACGCCTTTAAGATAATTCTGCTCCAATTCCCCGGCATCACCATTGGCTATGAAAACAAATTTATGAAGACTATCCGGATTCTTGGTTTTAAAGTCACGAATCAATTGATGTTTCTCATAGATCAAGTTGGGACTAAACAGCATATAGGCATTAAACATGGAATCCCGGTTACACAAAACATGCATACATAAGGAACCTCCCAATGAATGCCCGACACAAACTCTATGGTTATTTAAATTATAGTGAGCTTCGATATATGGAAACAATTCATTAGACATGAAGTCCAGAAACAGATCAGCACGTCCTGTCACTCTATATTCTCCTTTTGCTATAAAATCATCCATTCTGGTATTTTCGGACTCAATGCCTACTACCAAATATGCAGGAACTCCTTTATCAGACTCCATATCTGTTACAAAAGAGATTTGTGATGCCACCAAATTCACAAATGCATTATCCCCATCCAAAACATATACTACATTCAATTTCTTACCTGGTTGCATACCGACTGTATCCGATATTACCAGATTCAAATGACGGGTCTGTCCTAAGACTTCAGACTTTAGAGAGTCCTTAATGAGGGTTTGTTGCGCGTAACTAAATAAATTAGTCATTAAGAGTAGTAATACCAAATAGTAGTTTCTCATAATATCTTGTTTTAAAGGTTACTTAATCAACCTGCTGTCGTTTTCAGGGCTAAATATAGAAACAACAAATGGCTTTTTCAAATTTATTTTATATAAAAAAAGAAAGTTGTTCTCTAAAGTATATAAAAAAGAAAGAGAATTGTCCTCAGGGCAATTCTCCTTCATTAGTTACTTAGATTTTCTTCCCAATGTAGAATGCATAACCATAAAAGTCTTTATACTTATAGTATAATTGTTGCTCATGGCGCTGATTGGCAATCAGTTCTTCAGCAGCTTGGTTACCTTTATATTTTCGTAGGAAGTCCTCTTGGGCTTCAACCTGCGGCATATAGAAATGTTCGATCCAGCAATTTTCCGGTATACAGAAACAGGCTACAGGGATATATCCGGCCTTCTGCATCTGTGCCAGCTTATTGGGAATCGTATTTATTTCAGGATAAGCATCCATCCAGAAATCATCGATCTCAGCCGGACGTTCGTCAGTGAACCATGACACCTCTGATACGGCGATATAACCGCCTTTCTTCAAAACCGGACGCCATAGATTCAACCCATATTCAAAACCAATATTATAGATGGCTCCTTCCGACCAGATAAGATCTAATTCTTCATTCCGGAACGGAAGTTCATCCATTGATCCAATAATACCTTTCACTCTGTCCTGAAGATTAAAGTGCTCGGCATTACTATTGAATTGGTTAATAAAATCAGGAAACAAATCAATGCCTGTAATTTGTCCCGGAGTATGTTGCGCCAGCGTAATTGTCTGGCCACCTGTGCCACAACCCAGATCAGCAATCAGAGATTTATCCGTAAGCCCCTCAACAAAGCTAAGAGCCTTGATTGTTGTTTCAGCACTTCCCGGTCCCTGACGTTCTACACTTGAAAAGTATTCGCAGATTAAACTAAAATCGAATTCGTGAATAGATTTATTTTCGTTACTCATGATGTTTAAATTTTATTGTTGATATATAGGTATAAAAATAACTCCTGCAAGAATATGCACGAGTTGAACTAAAGGATAACCGAGAGCATAATGCCCACAGTTATTTACTTACCGAATCCTTCTTAACTTTAAACATCCAACATTTTTTTATATCGCCACAAAGATAGGCAGACTTTTTATTCCTCCAAATTATCAGAAGAGAAAAAAGAACACCACCCTTGTGACATGTTCCTTTCGCCATAACTATAATTTAAGTTGTTATTATGTTTTCCTTATTTTCTGACACTCAGAACAATAGTAAACCGATCCTCCAAGATAGGCTTCTTTGACAATTACGCTGCCACAACGCGGACAAGGATTCTTCCATGTTTTGGAAGAAAGAATCGTTTTATACCCTCCCTCATTTCCATAAAGATCCGTCTGGGTATCACGGCCTCTTCCGGAAGTCATAGCCATTAAGGTATCCTTCAGAGATTTAAAAAGTACCCCTTTCTGTCCATCCGACAGGTCAAACACTTTCTGTTTCGGGTGAATCCCGGCATTGAACAGAATATCCTGCGTTACCCCATTTCCTACGCCCGGAATACGTTGTTCGGTAGCCAGCAGAGCTTTAGCCGTCAATGTCTTTTTGGCGAAAGCAAATAATTTCTCAAATTCCGCTTCCGTATAAGCATCACTCAGCGGGGAAATACTTTCACGGCTTATCGTATAATATTTATTGTCGATAACGGCATCGGGATAGGCACTGATAAAGCCATACATAGCAACCGTAAATACAAGGAACGATTCATCTTTAAAGGTCAGCAGCAACTGGTAATTGGCAGGAACTTTATCACCCGGATTATAGTAACGTGCGCTCACCCCGTCACCAATATTCATTATCACATTGCCCGACAGGTAGAAATCGACAAACATTCCATACCCTTTAGACGACAAAATCGTCTTTCCGACGAGCAACTTTCCATACTCCAGTGGATCGCCACTGTAAAACGTGAACTTATGAGGCTTGGTAGCATTGAACACTTGCGTAATCGTTTTACCACTTAAAACATCATTGGCTTGCTTACTCAGTGTAAGTACTTCTGGCAATTCTAACATACTTATATCATTTAATTATTTATCAATAGGAATATAAATCCCCGTCAGCAATCCTTCAACCGACGTTTCATCCGGCGCATTGAGATACAGCGACAGTACTGTTTATCCACTGTTTGATCCATGGCACAAATATACGATGCATATTCCAAATATGACTATCCCCAATAGGTATCTTTAATCATTTTCTTTCTGACTGTAATTTAGACGCGTATTGACTTGGAGAAATTTTATATTCAGCTACGAAGCATTTAGAGAAATAAGACGGATTAGAATATCCGACCATATACATGACTTCTGATACGGAAAATCTATGTTGCGATAGTAACACGGCTGCTTTCTTCATCCTTATCCGGCGAATGAGATCTACAGGAGTCACTCCTGCCAACTGCTTAACCTTCCGATATAGTTGTTTGTTATCCATCCCCACTAACTGGCAAAGCATAGAAACATTGAATTCAGTGTTTTCCATATTCTCTTCCATTATGGAAACAAGCTCGGTTATAAAAGCCTCCCCTGTATCCGTTTCTTTCTCTTTTATCTGAGAATGTACAGTTGTTTCAACGCATAATTTCTTCTCTATTTCACGCCGGGTTTGAAGTAATTGTTCTAACCTCGACCTTAGTTTATCGACGTCAAATGGCTTAGACATAAACACATCCACACCTGCCTTCATACTTTTAAGTTCCGTCTCCTTATCATCTCTCGCTGTTAACATAATAATAGGCACTAAGGCCGTTTGTGACATCTTCCGTATCTCCCTACAAAACTCAATACCATCCATTTCCGGCATAATCTGGTCTGCAAGAATAATGTCCGGATAGTGTTCAGAGGCAATAGTTATCCCATCTTTACCATTTAAGGCATGAAGACAACAGTATTCTTCAGAAAAAGCCTCCGCCAGATAAGTTGCCATTTCAACATTATCATCAACAATCAATAATACAGGTTTCCCTGCAAGCGGAGTTAATTGTGAGTCCGCCTGAGAGTGATTTTGCATGGAAACCACACAATTATCACCGGATAAAGGCAAAGTGATGGTGACCAAAGTTCCACAATCATCACCGGCACTATGAATACTAACATGTCCGCCATGCAATTCTATAAACTTCCGAACTATATACAGACCAATGCCACTTCCATCTTTACGCCTCTCTTTGTTTTTACTCTGAAAGTACCGGATAAACACATAAGGAAGATCTTCACGCCTTATGCCGCTACCGGTATCCGAGATTTGTATAGCTACCGTTTGTTCTTCCTGAATTATGGAGACCTCAATTTGTCCTCCTTCATCAGGAATGAATTTAATAGCATTAGTGATTATATTCGAGATTACAGATTCCATCTTTACTATATCCAAATTCATCCACATCTGTTCACCATTGGACACAAAGGCCGACCGGATATTTTTATCTGCAAAGATTGTAGAAAAAGCATCCAGAATATTCCTTATAAAAGAACATAATTCAATATTAGATCGGATCAAAGTATCCTCACTCGTATAATCCATCTGCTTGAAATCAAGCACTTCATGAATCAGCAAATTTAATTTCAGTGCATGTTTATATATAAACTCCAGTCGGCTTTTATGTTCCGGCTTCTTAGTTTCTTTAATCAACGTGCTTAAAGGAGCTATGATCAGGCTTAAAGGAGCCTTGATCTCATGTGAAATATGAATGAAGAAGTCTAATTTCAGATTTGAAAGCTCCAACGTCTTTTCTTTCTCTTTACGCTCATATTTCAATCTAAGATTCCTTCGGATATATTTTATAATAACAAAAACGATCACTGCCAATGCAAGTGCATATATAACATAGGCTATTACTGAAGCATACCATGGCGGAAGAATGGTAAAACCAAACTCTGTAACCGGGGATAGTTGAGGATCATCGGAGTTCCCATTCCGCATGAACAACCTATACCTGCCGGAATGTAAATTGGCAAAAGAAATACGATTCTGTCCCGGTTCTAATTTACTCCATTGTTTACTGTTTCCCAAACGATAATAAAATTCAGATTCTGAAGAATAAGCTAATGTGGAAAACTCAAATGTCAGATTCTTTTCCGTATGTGGCAATTCTATCTTATTCTGATATCGGATACTACTCCCTGCATAATCCACCATAGGCAATAGTTGCCTATCATTGCTCCGGACAGCTGTTACAATAACCGGGACAGCTCCCTTTTCACTCTTTATGGCATGAGTGGATACATAAGATATTCCATCATATCCTCCCCACAAGATGACATCATGTTGCCTGTCATAGAATCCGGCTTGGTAATATCTTCCTGAAAATGCCATACCGGTTCTCTGCGATGAGACAATATCCCATGCCATGACTCCTTCCGTACACGAAACCCAAATATTGGTATTTTCCAACACAAATGAGTGTACCTGACTTCCCCTGGATAATTCACCTATTTTCTCACTGGTATAAGTCAGGACATTAAGTTTATAAATCTCGTTGTTTGATGAATACCAGATAGATTGAATTCCATCATAAATCATCCGATTCGGATAAACGTCTAATATATGTATTTTACGGGCTTTGCAGTCTATCCGGGCTAAACCTTTTTGAGTATTGACCCAGATGAAACCATATTTATCAGTTTCTATCTGATAAGCAATTTCACTTACCTTGGTTGAAATCAATGAATCAGACAAGTTCCATTCCGCCCGAAACAAAACTCGATCATCGTGTGCAAGCAATTCCCGCTTGTTAACGATAAATATTCCGCCCAGATAAGTCGCAATCCATAGGCTGCCATATTCATCCTCATAAACATCATACGCCCAATTTGCTTTCTTCCGATTCAGCCTGTCTACTATGTTATAATGTACAAACTTCTCCCTCTCCCTATCATATCTTGCCACTCCGGCATCCGTAGCAATCCATACAATATGATCACGATCTTCATATATACATCTGATTTTGTTATGCCGAAGCAAGTTCTTCGGATTCTCAATATTAAAGCAGTTCACTTTACCATTCTTGTCAAACAGTAAAAGTCCGTTTGTTCCTCCTAACCAATACCCTCCTTTGCTATCCTTGTATATATGGGTAAAATCATTACCATTCCTCTCATCCGTCAATTCAGAAATATGAATAAACTGAAAAGCAGAATCATCAACAATCAACGATATACCATAGTCAGTCCCTAACCAAACATTATTATTTCTGTCAATATAGCTACAAGAGATTACATTATTACACAAGGACTGCTCGTTTCGCAAATCATGAAGTATATGATTCACTTTTCCAAAACTTCGGCTATAAATATACAGGCCATTATCCGTACCTATCACAATGTTATTCTTGTTATCAAAAGCCAATGTTTTAAAAGTATTTGATGGTAATGCAAGAGACGGTCTACACGAGAGTCATTAAGGCAATACCTGAGTAGATATCCTTCTGTCCCAATCCATAGGCAATTCTGTTGTTCATCCCACAGCAATGAATTCACCATTAACTTCCGGAACTCTTCAGGCAATATGACTGTCTCTCTTACTTGTTTTACCGGGTCATAGCAGCTTAATCCATCATAAGAACCTATATAAAGCCTACCATCGGCCGGTTCAAATGAATAAACGATTGATTTACTTTTTCCGGGATCTAATGGCAAATGTACTATGAATTCATCCTGAAAATCATAGTACAGTAATCCTTCATCATTAGTTCCTATCCAAAGTTTATTATCCCAAACAGCCAAAGAGCGGACAGACTTGACCATTTGAGTTACCGGATACAGATTCTCAAACTGTTCAGTAAACAGATTAAGAAATCGCAGTCCCTTGTTAGTCCCGATACAAAGGTATTCTTTACTTACTTGTACAATCGCAGTGATATTGGCATACTCTATATCGGTTTCTCTTGCCAATTTATAAATCTGATATCCATTATAAGAGAATAGACCGCTTTGAGTACCGACCCACACCAATCCTGTATCATCTTGAAAGACTACATTTACAACATTAGACTCTATTGGGAAATATATATTCTTAAAACTTTTATACCGATAATTATACGGAAAAGCAGAAGACAGAATATCAGAGCTATACGCCTGCATACCCCAAACTAAAATATAAACCAAAAAGAAGTGTTTGCTTGCTAAGAATAATATTCTTTATAATCAGAAATCCTTTCATATATAAGGCCTATTCAGGCATTGATTAAAGCGAAGGTAATAATTTAATTCAATAAAGAGGTATACTGAGAGCATTAAAACAAAAAAATGGAGCAAACTATTCAGCCATAGGCTGTCCGTTTGCTCCATCCCCATCAATTAGATTATTTTTTGGACCGGAATAATTATTATACCAGTCTGTATATTTAGTACCCTTTGACTCTGCCCATTTCGAGAAATCAAGATATTCACTGTCAATACGGTGAGATTCTGTCACCGGCTTGAAGCCCAATACAGGAATATCAATGGCAAACGGATATTCCCCTCACGATCAATGTAATAAGCATCCTGATTAGTGCCGATAAGTGACTGATTCGCTAAGGATGTAGCTTTAGACTTAGGCAAATGCACCTCTGTCCTATCCTTTTGTCCCTCAGCATATTTCACAATGATATATGGATTATACCCCTTCAAATCATCTTTCTTAAATGAAGCGTTAAATTCCCTGGTTATTGTATACGTCTTGCCGATACTTCCCTTAGCATTAGGAGTCACTATAATGGACGACGTTTCACTTTCTACTTTTACACCCGTTGAGTTCGAGGACACTTTACCAAATTGTCCGGGATCTATCTGATAAGCGAACGCATTTGAGAATGTAGCGCCATCGTGTACCGGAGTAAATATATCAGTTATCTTCGTTACCATGTTCTTGGTATTAAAAGTAACTTCACGCCTGTATTCTACTATTACATCATTCATGTCATAATCACCGCCCGAAGGCCAGATATCCTCAAAGGCTAATGTACCTTTCAGAGGTTCCACCGGATCCGGGTCCGGATCGTCTTTACCGTCATCAGGTTTAATAATAGGTCTATCGGGATCATCAATACTTCCTTCCGGAGTGGCGTCTACATAGAATAAGAGGTCACAGTAACTTTGATTCGCCCCATCTTCAACACCTATAATCGTTTTTCCGCTCTTCTCATCTTTCACAGAAACGAATCCATTCAAATTCCCAAAAGCCTCATTAGAAGTACGAAGTTCTTTTGTCCTAATTTCATTCTCTTTAACATCATAATCATGGTAGTACCCATTGAATCCATCAGCATATATAAACCAGCCTACCGTATACCCTGCCGGAAATTTCTCACTTGCTTTACCATCTTCATAAAAATAAAGCAAACGTGCTTTGTTTCCACACTTCAAGATTGGTAAATACTTGCCCTCATACGCAAATAATTTAACATTTGGGAATACAATATATTTATCAACAGAAGATATCATCTGAGGTTCCTCATCTGTCTTATAATAATAATATCCGAATGTATTATCATAAGATGCATCACGTTTAAGGAATATAACATCCAACATCGTTTCTACTGTTATCTTTATATTGGTAACCCTGGGTCCTTTATATAGATATGAATTATTTACTCCCGACATTCCATTAGGATTAAAAATTTCATCAAGCGTTCTGCTACTTCTAAGGGAGTCTCGTCACCAATCTTATCAACCGACTTCAGATATGTACCATCAAGAGAGCCTGCCTCTCCCCACTTACACAACGAATAGAGATGATTCCGCCCATTAATAGTATATGGAACCTGACCATTGAAAAGATAAGAACGAGTAGAAGACTTCTGTTTTTTTACACTCATGTCAAAGTTTACAGCATTATTCTCTACATTCAGTTGCACGCATCTGGGTAATCCCCATGCCGCAGTATACAAATATACTGTTTTCACGGAAGTAGGTATATGCATCTCTCCTTCATACTTTCCATTATTGTCCGTATAAGTTTTGAATATAGCCTCTACTCCTTCCTTTTTCACCGGTGTACCTTCCACTGTTTCCATCGGGTCTTCGTCATATACCTCTACAAGAGCAGTAAAACCCGGAACGTCATAGTTCACCAGAAGTTTTACATCACCACGTGTTTCAAAACCGAAATATTCATCAGGATCAGGTAAAGGCTGTTTTCCTGCATCCGGATTATACACGTCTTTTTCCATGCATCCTGTCACCAAGCTGCCGAATACGATTGTGACAGCCACAATCATAATACCTTTTAAGTACTTTTGTCTCATAAATACATTCTTAAGATTACATAGTCAACACAAATTATGTGCAAAATTAGGCTATATCAACCAAGACAATAGCCACAAAATGGACAAAGAGTAACACAAAAAGACAAGTTTAGCATTAGGAAGATAAAGCCATCTGATTATTAGTCAACTACAAAACTTTCCGACTTAAAGTTACTATAAAATCTACCGGAAATTGCCGTAAATTTCAGGACACAATAGTCGGGATCGGTCACGCCTTCCGGATAATACATCGTATCTCCTTCCTGCCATATCATCTCCTTGCTGGCATCATCCGTCAGCACTTCCATTGTGCCGCGCAACATCACTCCCCTAAAGAACCTTGTATCACAAAAAAGTAAATACTTGCATGATTGTTCTTTCGATATTGCGCAACACGCATTGATGAAGTATTTGTGGTCAGATAGATAACTTTTATTCCTTCCCTTTTCCTGGGCTGCAGCATAGCTTTGATATTCGGAAAACCTTCGGCATCTATCGAACCGATAAAGACCGTTTTCAATTTATCAATCATATTCCCTACTGTTTTTTCTACATCTCTCATAATTCAATTATTTTATTGGGTTATTGAATGAGGCAAAGATAGGGGCATAACGGAAAAGTAGTATAACAAAAACAAGGAAGAAATAACACTTTTCACGGTTTATATATACTCCGATAAGCCAAAGGAGTTTCACCCGTAGATTGGCGAAAACAGCGTACAAAATAGGAGACAGTAGAGAAATGAAGTTCAAATGCAATTTCCGAGATAGGAAAATCCGTATAAACAAGTAGTCTTTTAGCTTCTTCCATAACCTTATTCTGAATGTATTGTTTCGCGCTAATCCCCAGAGCCGAACTTACAATCTCATTCAAATAATTGGGAGTGATACACAGTTTGTCCGCATAGTAACGGACAGAGTGATGTTCCCTCAAGTCGGTCCCTACCCATTCCATAAACTTGCTTAGATGGGTACTATTTGCCTCTTTATGGATACTGCCGTCAGACAACATCTTTTGATATGCCCGGTCCAGAAGCATGAGAGCTTCATAAAGCAATGCCCTCAATACATGTACGTCGTTTTGTTTATACGAATCGATCTCTGTCTTAATATCACTCAACAATTGAAGCATACGTACATAAAGCTCATTCGACAAATGCAGTCCGACAGATTTACTCCCCACGTTGAAAAAAGAAAGATGCTGCACAAACAACGGATCTTTAAAGAAGGAAGACAGAAACTCATCTTCGAAGATCAAAGCATAGCCATTTACAATGTGGCCGGTATCCCAATTCCGTATCTCTCCGGGCTTGGAAAACAAGACATCACAGGGAACTGCCTTATGCGTTTGATTATCGATAGAAAAGTTTCCTTCTCCCTCTGTAACGAAAGTAATATCATAGTAAGTCAATGTGTGCACAGTGCCCTTGGTCAAGAACCTTTTTACGTACTTCAGCTCTACGACATCCACTAAAAGTTCGCTTCCGTACTTAGTCTTATAGAAAGTATACCGGGGAATTGAGTTTTTCATTGAAAGGCTTCTTACTTTTAGGATTACATTACTGCATGCAAATATATTGAATCATACGGAAAAAACACTTATTTATTCCCATCGATACTCTTCGCTCACTGTATGTTTAAATTCTCGAGCCTGAATATGTATTTACAGTTCTACAGTATAAATATCATTTACAGTATTTCCCTTAAACTGTTCACGTAAATTAATTTTATAATCCTTATTTTTTTTAGATTCTATAAAGATTTCATTACTACGCATTTTAAAAACATAGTCAGAGGATGAGCTTAATATCTTTCCTTCTATATCTTTATAGTTTATCTTATAGTATGTTCCCGATCCAGGAGCATCATCCATACGAGGTTCAATGATAGCCAATTCATCAAACTGATTGGTTAAATTCAAATTTACAATTTTAGTCTGCTTATCATAAGATAATTTATAAGCTATTTGAGCTTGGCTAACTAATGAAAGAAACAGCGACAATGTAAGTAGTAATGTTCTCATATTCATAGTCTTTTACGTGAAACGATTTTTATGATTTAAATTAAGTGATTTACTGAGGCTCTTGTGCCCACCAATAAAAAATATAACTCAGCATTTTCCCCTCGGCAGTAAGAGTGAACCATATGTCTTTCTTAAGTTCTATTTCAATCTTACGATAAACAGAAATAGGAATTGCTGCAAAGGATCAGACTTATGAAACTCGAAACTCACTTCATCAACCCTACCTGTACTCGAATTTATATACATAATTATATTAAAATCATGTCCTTTTACCTTCTGTTTTTCACTATCAGAGAATGCAGCATTTACAATAGATTTACATTTAGAACTAGTCCAATTATCATCTTCAAACAGTTCAATGCCTGCATCTGTTTGTGCAAAAGATTCACCTGTACTTTTATAAACAGGATAAACTTTAATCCATTTATTGCTTTTATTATAAAGTCTAACAAACCCAGAGGCTCGTACATCACACTGATAAATATAGCCATCTTGGTTAAAAGTTTTAGTTGTGGCATAATAATTTGTCTGTGCATGCAAATATGCAACACAAAACAATGTACTAATAGCAAGAATTAAAGTTTTCATTTTTACACGCACAGACATTATTATTTAAGCGATTTACTTATTTAGGCTCTTGTGCCCACCAATAAAAAATATAACTCAGCATTTTTCCCTCGGCAGTAAAAAGTAAACCAAAGCTCTTTCTTTATTTCTGTTTCTATTTTGCGATAAACGGAAACAGGAATTGTTGCAAAAGGACCGGACCTATGAAACTCAAAACTTACTTCATCAACCCTACCTGTACTTGAATTTATATACATCTTTATATTAAAATCATATCCCTTTATTCTTTGTTTTTCACTATCAGAAAATGCAGCATTAACAATAGAAAAACGTTTTGAGCGTGTCCAAGTATCACTCTCAAGCAATTTAATACCCGCATCTGTTTGCACAAAAAGATTCACCAGTATTCTTATAAACAGGATAAACATTAATTAATTTATTACTTTTATTATAAAGTGTAACAAACCCAGAGGCTCGTACATCACACTGATAAATATAGCCATCTTGATTGAAAGTTTTAGTTGTGGCATAATAATTTGTCTGTGCATACATATATGTAGCACTGAACAGTATACTGATAAAAATAATTAAAGTTTTCATTAGCAATTTATTGTTAGTTTCTTTAAATTTGTAAAATTCTCCAATCCTGGTCTATCATAATCAAAGGGATATTTATCCGCTGGATAATAGTTCTCATGAAAAGTAGGTACTACCGTATTTGCAATTTCAAGTTCCAACTCTCCAACACTTGCTCCAGAACGTATATTCCCTTTATTATCAATTATATTTGTTAGATTTTTGATTGCAACACGCCGCGGATCAGTATTATCCCTTTCTTCCCATTTGCTTCCTGGATATTCCGGTAATCTACTTGTATAAAGATACTGTGCATACCATGCTTCTATTTCTCCGTTCATGTTAGAACCTTTATAGGAAGAAAGTGTCTCCTGATAAGCCCTGTAAGCATGCATCATTTCATGGAATAGCTGGTTACTTTCCATTTGGCTACCAAGGGTAATACCCGCCGTTGCCCCATTCCCGCTAAATAAGCCGTCTGACCCATTACTAAACTGAATAGTCAAAGTCTGACCATTAAGAAAATTTGCCAAGCCATTATACAATGCTTCCCCCATGCAGTCAGCTAAAATCTTATCAAGCATTTTCTCCAAAACTTTCCAGTTAGCCTCAGTCATGTTGGAATTGCGGAAGATCTTTTTAGCTTTTGGACTGTTGTTGCTGCCGGGTTTAACCGGATTAGTTTCATTGCCTGCTCCTCCAGGAGGATAAGGATTATTCCACCAGTTGTCATCATCATCATTATCACTTGTACTATCTTCAACATAATGGCAATCTTGATAAGATGTTGTATAAGGTATATAATCACAATAGTTCACAATATCATATATTAAGCCAGTTTCCATATCACCTCCAACGAGCTCATATTCATCATGACAATCTTGTCTATATTCTGTTGTATATACATCATGACAATCATAATAACCACGAGTCTGGGCCGAAGATTCACCTTGTTCATTATATGAAGGTGAAATATAGCCCACAAGTTTTCCATTAGAGTATCTCCAACCATTGATAAAGGTACCATTTATCGCGTAATACAGTACCATTCCATCATAATCGGGTTCTCTATAGAGATAGCTGTTTCTTCCCATATTCCGACTACGCGTCAAATAATCATACGATCCTACAAATACCATAATGAAACTTCGAGTTTTATTAGTTACCAAATCCTTCAATACAACCATTTTTGTTGTATTACGGATATAATCAGCTTTCATACCTGGTTGCCAATGCTTTGTAGTTTCCTCATCAAGGATTATATGCATTCCCTTGCTTAGAGTAGGAGTTTCAACAACTTCAAAACGTCCCCTATTACTTTCTTTGGCTTTATCCCAATATGGTTTTATAGCCAGTTCTTTTCCTTCTCCACCTGAAGTACGTGTCGTTACAACCGGAGCATAATTACTTTCAAACCACTCTTTAGCTGCTGATGATGTGAGTTCTCTATTTTGTTTTTCGAACGTCTTGTTGTGGACCTTTCATCATCCTGCAACATGTGATCAGCGCAGGCAAATAGCATGCAAAGTATTCCTATACATGCTAAAATACGCCATTTTTTACATTTTCCAATGTTTTTCATGCTTTTTCTTTTTTCATTAAACAATTATTTTAGTTCATCTTCGAAGATTCTTCTTAAATCACGATGTAAATCGAAGGTACTAAAGCTGTAAACTTTTACATCTTCAGTAAGTATCTCGTGGGCTATTGCTACTGCTTCTTCTTTTCTACCAGTTTCATTGTATAAAAAAGCCAATTTTCCACGAGGCAGTTGTAGGGAAGGCATCATATCCGATGCTAATTTATAAGCTTCTTCAGCTTCTTTCCAGCAGCTCTTTTTTTTCAAATAATCCCCTTTCATAAGTAATAATCCCGGTGTAGGAAAGCTCTTTTCCAAATAATCTGATATGCGCAAAAATTCAATCTCTTGATGTCTCATTTTTGTTAATTGCCAATATAGATAAGCGAAATTAATATCGTCAATCATTTCTTCTTGTAACCGAACAAAAATGTTAGAATCTTGAGAAATAGATTGAAAATTTTGAGAGTCCAAGCAAGTGTATAATTCATGATAGGAAGTCCGTTTATTCCAAAGCTTCATGCCTAAAAAACAATTTGTACCACATATTACTATTATTACAATTTTAGAAAGTAGCCTATTTGTACCCGAGAACTCATATGTAGTTCCAGAGTTTTTATTTAAATAGCAAGCTATAGCAATAATCCATAAAGCTTGTATAGAAAATACTTGATCTGATATCCAAACATACCCCAGACTACTATTCCTGCAAGAAAAGCTTTTAACAAAACACAAACAGTAGTCCGGTTGGTAGATAAAAAAAGTATCCAAATAATAAAAGAGGAATAGATAATTAATCCAATAAGCCCATATTCTACAGTTATACGCAATGGCTCATTAAAAGCAAGATGAGTACTTCCTGCCAGTCTTCGTTCTTCAGGAGACGCAAATGATTTCATATAGTCCGCTTGGTAATATAGATAATTTGCAGCAAAACCACCTTTTCCAAATCCTGTTAAGGGTTTATCATGTATCATTCTACAACTTATCTTCCATACCAGAAAGCGTCCATTAGCCGACTGTGGCTTTAGTTTATATAGCATTCCGATAGAAATCAAAATTACAAGTAATACCCCTGCTGAATAGTATAGCTTTATCTTTCTTCCCTTCCCATTATTCCTCAATTTTAGATACAAACAATATAAGACAGATGCAAGCAGTGCCAAATAGGCAGCACGAGCATAGGTTAATATTAAAAGAGGGATACAAAATAGAACAACTGTAATTATGAATACCAGAAAGAATTTATGATTCATCAGTGATCTATAAAACAGTATAATACTGTTTAGAGCTATACTCAACAACAGGCTTAGCATAATAGCAAATACTGCCGGATTATGAAACGGGCCTGTTATGAGAAAATATTCACTATTAGAAGGGATATATTCAAAATATTGCAAATATCCCCATATCGTAAGTAAAACAGCAGCACCCAGCAAACTTTTAAAGATAATAATATAATGTATTTGCTGCAGCAAATGACTAGCAATAAATAAAGACAATAAACATAAATATCCTATGTTCCATATAGTATTCAGATGTAAAAAGTCTATTACATAAAGTAACAAAAACAGGAAGCAAAATATATTTAATCTAGAAAATTTGATATCTTTTTGAGGTGCAATAAAACATAAAAAACTTATTATAAGAGAAATTCCAGCCATTCCAAAAACTGCAAATGTTTTGGGATGATTGAATACCTCGACTGGTATACCGGCTACAGACATAATTATCAGTAAACCTAACAACAATGAGATTAAGTAATTTATTTTGCTTTTCATTTTATATTAACTACAATAATACAGTATCGATATGCAAAAAATATTGTTTTCCATCAATATAGAAGAAAGGAAGTTCCTCTTTGCCTTCTGTCAAATTCCGCAGCCAATACAAGGTAGCTACAGGAACATTTTCAAAATCCAAATATTGATGTTCTGCCCGTAATACTTTATGTTCTTTCCATTCACCATCGTAATAAAGAAGCATATAACTATTACCGGGAACAATCATATTATTGGCATTGCGAGGCACAAAACGGATACTTGTTATTTGTACAGGTGTTTTAAAATCCATGCCAATACTTGCTGCGCCGACATACGTATTATAATTATTATCAAAAGCATATTCGGGTTTACTGCCTGTCCGTATCGGAACTCCATTTATACGATAGAGTTGACACGATTTTTGCCGTACCAATTCTTCTTCTGAGAAAACAGGCAAAGCCGTAGGAATTGCACAATTATGATTTGGAGAATAATTTCCAAGAAATTCCATATGTGCAATATTTACAGGTTCACTATTGGAAGTGCAAAAGCGATAATAGCGATATTGCTTACAATTCTCAAAAGCAATTTCTTGTAAATAAGGTACAGGCATCTCCTTTATGGTGCAAAGTGTATCATATTCCCCTCGCTCTTGATTACCTCCCAGTAGGCAAGCACCATTCAATTTTTCATAAAAAGTTTTCATTCTTCTTTTTTGTGGATACTTGCGTAGCAAATGCATCCTGATTTTTTGAGAAGTATCACAATTCAATGTCAAATACTTTAAATCGGACCATTTTGTCTGTTTGTCAAATGATAGTTTTCCATCAACTACAGACACATCTACTACATTCCGGGGTAATTCATTCGTTGTTGAAGGTTCAGGTATATCTTTTAATTTTGAGGATGAATAAATGATAAATGGTTCAGCTATAGGCAGCATATTGTCTGCATCATAACAAACCGGAAAAAACAGAGTATTTAAAGGAACTTGTTCGAAGATAATCTCATGTTTTGAATGATCTATTTTCCCCAACCTACCGGAACTAATTTATTATCGACAGTAAACATCGCTAAATAAGCTATGTTATTATGGCTATCTACCTTAAAGGGTAATCGTAAAGTTATTGTCTGATGATATCTGAATGTTTGATCACTAAGTAGTGGAGTCTTAAAACTTTCTGGAATAAATTCATCTTCATCAGCCCAAAAGTAAGGAGTATTTTTTTGTGCTCCATAGGTCTTACGGTATACCTTTCCTGCATATTTAATATCACTTTCCCAATCTTCTCTGATATTATTATCTGGTGCGGTATAAGGTTGTAATATGCCAATGGAGTCAGGAGAAACACACCAAAAATGTCGATTATCCCGATCGGTCCATTTAGGGGTAAATTCGTATATCGTTGGAATGCCGCAAGCACGAAGCACATTACAACTCCAATTTGTCATATTATGACAATCCATTTTAAATTTTGGCACAAACAGATCATAGATACCTAAATGTCCTTTAGGTTTTGTATGATGATTTATCCATCTACATTTATCTACATAAATTTTATAGTGTTCAATTTGTGTACGGATAGAAGCAGTGTCCACTAATAAACTCTCGTACATTTTACGTATTTCACTACGTTTATGCGCTAGATACTCATTCGTTGTTCGATACGGAAGAATGAATTCTTTAAAAAAATCAAAATCTTTTCGATAGTCATATTCATTTGCCTCCCAAATTTTAATCGCCTCCTCAATATTATCTATTAAAAAGTCCGACTTAACAGTTTGCAAATCAGAAAGGTGAACACCTGACTTAATTTGTGGAGCTGGCAATGTATTAAAAATATCACCTAAAGTCAAACGCAAAGAATCATATTCTCGTCCCTTATATTCTTTCTGTTCGTTTAGAGGTATTTTGCTAAAAATACCTCTATAAAGAGAATCTGTATGTATGAAATAGCTATTATACAAACTGTCTAATACAATTTCATCTTTACTTTCGTGGTATTGCATATTGGTTATTAGAAAACATGCTGATTCATAAGCCACTTTACCTCGGTCTTTAAAATGATCAAGAACAGCTTCAAGTTCAGGACGGTTATTGCCTGCTAATACCAGTGCTTCTTCCAAATCTGACGAACGGAAATTACAAGATGTTAGGACAAATAACAATATGCCCCATAAACGTATTAATTTCATGATATGGAAATTTATTTCAGAATATTATTGGTCTATACTAAATTCTCCCCATAAAAAGAAATATATAGAATTTATCATAATCTGATATTCCCTTTATTTTTCGTGTTTATATCAATTATTATATCAGGTTGATTATGATTCTCAGCATATATGTATTTGCCAGTACTTTTATCAATGATAGCAATTTTAACATCATTGACAGGACATGCAAAATTAACATACACACAATTTCCATAAAGAAAAGCAGTAGCAGCAGATTGTCGTGCAGGAGTACGCGCAATGCCCTCATCAAAATCAGTATCATCTCCTTTTAATGGTATATCTTGTTTAGAAAACTTTGAAAAGTCATCAACGGGAGAAGTTTGAGAATAGATCTCTGTATTACAACATAAAGTTGCAAGAATGATAAAAAATAGAATTGCATTTTTCATATCTTATTTTTTTAATTTGTCGCAAAGTTCGAGCAAAATTCATTATAAAAATATTAGAGTGATATGTTAATGCATAAGAGTATAGGGTATAACCGCTTAATAATCAATAAACTATCAAATTACTTCTGATGATTATTCCACTTTTTCCGTCAAATATTTCTCAATATTTCTTTGAGTCTAATTGTATGTTCCATATCCATTCTGCGCAATATAGACTTCTCTTTTTTATATACAGCATCTACACTGCAACCAAGGATTAGTGCTATTTCAGAGAATTTGAATCCAAGTTTTATGAGACAGCAAAATCTAATATCATTATCTACTAAAGCATCATATCGATCTACTAAACGTGTGGTGAAATCGAAAGATACCAAATCTATTTCTGATAATAGTTCCTCCCAATCTTCCTCTTCCAAATTCATTTTACCGGTAGAGTTTTTAGCATTTTCATCTTTTATATACAGTAATCGTTGATAGATAGAAGTGTCTTCTATTAATCTCTTAAACTTAATACCTTTCAGCTGTTTTATTTCTTCTTCCTTTTGCTCTAATAGCGCTTTCAAGTCACTAACAATACGCCTTTCCTCTTCCAAAAGTCCATTTAAGCAACTATTTATTTGTAGTTGTTTAATTCTATCACCTTCACTTTCTGCGCATGATTGTTCCAAAAGACTAATTTCATCACGTTTTTCCTGCAAAAGCTGTTCAAGTACACCTGTTTTTGTCTGGATATCTTGTTGATTTAGCAATGATAATTTAACTTTGTGTTGTCCTGTAAAGTGCCGCCAAACAATGCTGCTGATCGTAATCAATAAAACTATGGATAACAATAGTATATACAATCTATAACGAGACATGAAAGTCTCATATTGATATACGGACTGATGATAGAACATATCTTTTAATGTTGCAATAACCTTAGCAGGATATTCTTCCTTCATTGCAGAATCTTTATAAGCTATGTATGCATCTTCATATTGCAATGCCTCTGAATATCTTCCTTGTATTCTAGCCACATCAGCCAATCTCATATAAGCTCCATATTTTGTATAATAAGATTTGGATTGTACCGCTCTTTTTAAATAATAAGTGGCAGAATCATATTGTCCTTCTTTATAAAAGCTACTTCCGACTATCAAAAAAAAGAAGCGAAGTACTTCGCTGTATCGGATTCTATGATAAAAAAATTGTGTACAGTTTCTATCGCTTCTTCCGTCCTTCCCATATATTGATATAATGACGCTAGAGAATATAGCATTTTCTTTGCCAAAGGAGTGTTACCGCCAGAAGACAATATTGTTTGAGCTTTCAACAGTTTCCGTTCTGCCTCCAAATAGAAACCTTCTCCTCTTTCCATACAAATATCTGCTCTTTTGATGAGGCTTACTACCCATCTCAACGAATCTTTATGTTCACTCGCCATTCGTTCTGCTTGTTGATATACGGAATCGGCTTCTTCAAGCAATCCATGTGTATACAATAAGTGTCCCAAATTAGAATGTAATAAGCACAATAAATCATAATCTTGCGTTTTGTTTGCTATGGGCAATGCTTTCATAAATTCGCGCACAGTTCCAATTACATCTTTATTATCCTGATACACACGTCCCCAGTAATAATGTGCTTTCGCACACATCGATTCATCCTTTGAATTATCGTAATATTTCACAGCTATACGTATCAATGAATCATCAGTATGACGAATGTAATTTTTATCGTAGGCCTGAGTTAATAACAAAGCATATCTGGCTTGTGAAGCCGGTGTATATAAAGATTCCGGTGAAACAGAACCAAGAATCTGCAAAGCACTATCATAATATGATTTTCTAATCAATGTGTCTGCATAAGCCAAAATTTTATCCTGACTATTTGTCGGACGTGGAATACAAGAAATGAATCCAACACCCATAAGCAACAAAACATACAATATATTTTTCATAATCTCACCAAATGATACACCGTCCCCCTATTTGACTTTTTACAAGGAATATCCAATTTCTTCAGCGAACGGCCGAAGTGCCCTATTTTGCTGACCGACAGTTTATCGCGGGTTTTCTGCTGTAGATAATTGAATATCTCCATTGCGGTCAGCCATTCCCCTTCCCGTTCTTCTTCCGCCACCCGGAAATAGCAGTGGAAAAGCTGTTCGAGCGGACTGATCTGTTCAAAATCCCGGTTGGTTTCTTTCAGGATAGCTTCGTCCTCATCATTCAACCAGTAGCGCTCACCTTTATAAATGGCATCCATGGCTTGAGCATACAATTGCTTGTAGTTGATGGTGACATTCGTATCAATAGGTGCAGTCACTTCGATACAGATAAAACGGCGGCTACCACTGGGATCGGTAAGCAGTTCCATCTGATTACTGGTACCGATAAACGAAGCATAACGGCGCACCTCCTGAATGGTAGAACCGTAGGGTTTCCGCAAATTTGCCACAGGTTTCTGCAAAAGATGTTTCAGAAAGCCCTGCTGATTGGAGCTAATCTGATCAAACTCATCCAGATTCACCAACAGAAAACGTCCCAGATAACGCTCCGCATCCTGTTTGCTCTTAAAATCAAGACTATCCGTATATCCGAAACGCAGTTCAGGTGGCAAAATAATGCGACAATAGGTAGATTTACGATACCCCTGCGCACCGACCAATAATGGCGACGTACTGTTTCCGTGCTGGCGATCAAGCCCACGCCAATGTGCCACCATACTGAGAAACCAGCGGTAGAACAGCTCCCTCCAATGCGGATTATTGCATGGCACAAGATTGGCAAGTGCCCGGATGCGGTCTTTTCCGTCCCAATGCCCCACATTACAAAGGTATTCTTCAACAGGATTGTACAAAGACACATACTCTGATGTCAGATAACGCTCCACGTCGCGGTCCCAGGCACGAATCCCCTCTTTCAGGGCATTAATCGCCATCGTATTGCGTACCCTCCGATCCACCAGTCTGAAATAAAAATGAATGGAATCACGCTGACGATATTCCAAATCGTTCAACACCGTGTTATAACGAAACTCATAGCGCCGTTCCATAAACTCTTCCAGACGCAGAGCGGTATCCTGCTCCGGAGTCAAAATAGTTTTAGAGCCAAATCCCTTAGACTCTTGGTAAATATTATGAACCATGGTACGTACCGTTTGCTCCTCCGCCTGTGCATAGTAATGAATGATCGTCTGCCTCACAACTTCCTCTTCCGGTATGCCCGCCTTGTAGCAATACTCCGCAAGGCGGACAAGCAACGGTTGAAGGTCATCTCCCCGTCGCCAGTTCTCCATATCCCGGAGCGCCTTATCAAGGGCGGTTTCAAAAAGCATGGTGAAGGTCTGCGACGTTTCAAACCCAGGTTCCAGCCTCAGCAACGGATTTTTCTCAGCCAACTGCCGTTGCCGGAAGGTCTGTTCGCCGGGCATGGAGAATGGCTGTTCCAGACAGAAAGGTACCGCATGAGGATTGTATCCGGGATGTTCATCAAGCGTCATCCGGCAGCTTTGCATCAGTGAAGGCTCTTTCAAGGCAATGGGAAACGGGAACAACGGCTGATAGCAACTCACCGCCAAGCGATAGGCATGGGCATGAAACAGCGCAGCTTCCTGTTCGCGCTTCGGCAAGTTTCCATCCGGTAAGGCGAAACACACCCATATCTTCACACTCCTTCCACTGGAACCGCAAAAAGCGGCAAACGTTTGAGGAAGCAGCATCGCCTGACGTTTCACCAGTTCAGCTTCCGCCAATCCAGCTAGCTTCTTCACTTCAAGCTGAACCAGCCCATTGTATTGTTTCATTCTTCGCCCTCCGTCTTTAGTGCGGGCATACTCCACGGCAGGATAGATACGTGGAAGTTTGTCAATATAGGCAAATGTGGAATCCGTACCTTCCAACTGAGGCATAACAGTTCGTAACCCAGTTACGTATCCACCTCTGGTTTCCGTTTTCATCTTCTCCATCAGCACATCGGCATCATAAATGGTCATCATCTCTCTGCCTGTATCTTTGTCATGTCTTATTGAAGTGATTTTCATATCATTATCTGTTATGAATTTTATTTATATAGTATAATTCCTTTAAGGAGTTACAAAGATACTGTTCCTAAAAGCGAAAGTCAAGTATTTGAGCATATTATTCTGCATTTATTTCAAAAAAGTTCAGCCCATCCATTTGACAGCAAAAGCTTCAATAATAATTGAGAAATAAACAGGGAATCACTTGACTTTTCCCTGCTTATTTTGTATCTTTGTAGTAAGTCCTATTGGGTGTTAACCTTGGTTAACAGGCTTGTCAACCTTGGCTAACAAGCCGATCAACCAACGTTGACAGACCTGTTAGCCAAGGTTGACATCCAATCATACCTAAGAGTAAACGGGATGTTCCTTAGGAGGAAACAGAATAGTCCCTAATGTAAAACAAATTAATACCTTATAATTAAAACAAGCAACTATGGCAATCTTATTTGAATGGTACGAAAACCCGGTGGCTCCCAACCAGCCACAAGAAGAAACAAAACTTCATGCACGCATCACCCTGAATGGAAAAACAGGAACTGACCGATTGCGACGCAAAATCCAGGAACGTTGTTCACTGACGGAAACAGATGTATCCGCCGTGCTCGACGCTCTGTCTCATGCGATGGGTGAAGAACTGGCAGAAGGTAGGCAGGTACATCTGGATGGTATCGGTTACTTCCACCCTACACTGACCTGCACGGAAGAAATAAAAGAAGATACAAAACGGAAGAATACGAAAGTAAGGCTGAAAGGCATCAGATTTCGGGCCGATCAGGATCTGAGGAGTGAAATCGGAAATGTGAAACTGAAGAATATAAAACACAATGGACACTCCAACAAATTATCGGACGAAGAAATAGACCGCCGACTGACCATCTACTTCAGTCAACACCACATGATGACAAGAAGTGACTTTCAAAGGATATGCGGCATGATGAAATCGACTGCAATGGGGCATATCCGCCGTTTACGCGGGGAAGGAAAGCTAAAAAACATCGGATTACAGACTCATCCAATATATGCGCCAAACGTGGGATATTACGGTATAACAGAAGAAGTTACAATGTAAAACTGCAAAAATCAGGCGTGAGAGTAAACCACTTACTCTCACGCTGTTTCCTACTCTCACTCACACTTAACATTCTAATTATAAACTATTTATTCCCAAAGTGAGAGTAGTGAGAGTAAATTGATACTAACTTTTAATTGTAACTTAAGCAATCAGTAAATTATTGTTAATTCCCCTTTCATACATCGAACCATGTTTCAAAGATTATGTTGTTACAAATGAACAGCAACCTTAATTATGAATTTAAAACAATGAGTTATGAAGAAGAGAATTAAATTTTTAAAGAAAGAATTGCTACTACGCTAATAAACGGGATTCGCGAAAAAAGCAAACAATAAATATGCAACCTAACCCTCCCGCTTTATTCCTGAAAAGAGCAAACAAATAAACTACTTCAGGGCATATAATATTTTTATTGTATCAACCATTAATGCATTTTAATTATGAAAAAATCAATTATTTTATCAGCATTTGTTTTGGCAGCATTGACTGCAAGTGCCCAGACTACCGTACAAGGCAGCAAATTTACAGACAATTGGTCTGTAGAACTAAAAACCGGTATTATAACTCCTGTAAGCCACAGTGCTTTCTTCAAGAATGCCCGCCCGGCTTTGGGAATTGAGTTTACCAAGCAACTGACTCCTGTTTTCGGACTGGGGATTCAAGGCATGGGATATATAAACACCTCGAACAGCAAGACAGCTTTCGATGCCTCAGACCTTAGTTTATTGGGTAAGGTCAACCTGATGAACCTGTTCGCAGGCTATACAGGTACTCCGCGCATATTCGAAGTAGAGGCCGTAGCTGGTGCGGGATGGCTGCACTACTACATGGACGGCCCTGGAGATATGAATTCCTGGTCCAGCCGTTTCGGAATGAACTTCAACTTCAATCTCGGAGAAGCTAAAGCTTGGACGATAGGAGTCAAACCGGCACTGGTATATGATATGCAAGGCGAACACAACCGTAGCCGATTCAATGTGAACAATGCCGCCTTTGAACTAACGGCAGGTGTAGCTTACCACTTTGGTGGTAGCAACGGAAGCCATCACTTCACCTTGGCTAAACTCTATGATCCGGCCGAGATAAGCGACTTGAACAATTCTATCAATAATCTTCGCTCACAAGTGAATGAGAAGAATGGTCAGATCAATGTTGACGCACAGAAGATCAGTGCATTGCAACAAGAGGTCAACAATTTACAGAATCGGGCAGTTCCTGTTGAAACAATAGTGGAAACCAGCCGTATTCCGGAGTCCATTGTTACTTTCAGGCAAGGTAAATCTACAGTCGATGCCTCTCAGTTGCCAAATGTGGAACGTGTGGCTTCTTACATGAAGAAACACGCAAATACAACAGTAGTGATTAAGGGATACGCTTCACCGGAAGGTAGTGCCGAAGTCAACGCAAGAATAGCTAAAGCGCGTGCTGAAGCAGTAAAGACAATCTTGGTGAATAAGTATAAAATCAACCCGTCACGTATTACTGCCGAAGGTCAGGGAGTGGGTGACATGTTCACAGAACCGGATTGGAACCGGGTTAGTATCTGTTCTATTATTGAAGATGCCAAATAAACAAAATTAAAAATGGCCTACTTGTGCTTAAGCATAGGTAGGCCATTTTTTTATTCTATTATTTAAAGTATACTACAGGATGATTCAACATAGAAATCTGACTGTCTTTCAGTTTCAATACTTTCTTCGCATCATACACATAGCTCCCTTCGGGTAATATCACGTATAGATGATTTCTGATAAAAACAAAAAACTCTTCTCTTCGAAAAATCTGAAAAACAGAAAAAAAGCATTATACTTGCAATCTAAAAACACACTAATAGCTGACTAAGATTATCATGTTATTAAATCTAACAGAAGAACAAATCATACAATTAGCCCCGGATGCAGCCTCCGTAAAAGCCGGAAAAGGGTTGGCGACAAGAGCCAAGTGGGTGTTGCTGGAACACAGTGACCGTGCTATCTGGGGGCATTGCCAGGGAAGTGGGAAAACTCCATACCAGACCGTAATCGATACAAAAAACATAGCATTCAAATGTTCGTGCCCCAGCCGGAAGTTCCCATGCAAGCATGGATTGGGACTCTTATTTCTATATGCCGCACAGGCTGAGCTGTTCAAAGAAGCGAACGAACCGGAATGGGTGACTTCCTGGCTTTCCAAGCGGGAAGAAAAAGCCGAGAAGAAGGAACAGAAAACCAAAAGCGACACGCCTGTAGATGAAGCGGCACAAGCCAAACGTCAGGCTATGCGCCACCAAAAGGTGCTGAACGGTATTGATGAACTGGAAATTTGGCTGAAAGACCTGCTACGCAACGGATTAATCAATATACCGGAACGGGCTTATACTCTTTTCGACGGTATTGCCCGCCGTATGGTCGACGCCCAAGCTCCCGGACTTGCCAATCGGTTAAAAGCCATTCAGGAAATAAACTTCTACGAGGAAAGTTGGAAATACAAGTTAACCGACCAACTCGGAAAACTCTACCTCCTGATGAAGAGTTACCGGAACCTGGACCTGCAACCGGAAGAATGGCAACAGGAAATCCGCACACAGATAGGTTATCCGCAAGCAAAAGAAGATGTGCTGGCGGGTGAAACAATTACCGACCAGTGGCTGGTACTCCATAAGAAGAGTCAGAAGATAAACGAGCTGAATAATGATATTTACTGGTTATACGGATGCCTGAGCAATCGCTTCGCCATCTATCTCAGTTTCACAGCTCCCGGAACCTTGGCGGAATTCAATCTTGTTCCCGGCAGTACCTACGACGGAAAACTCTGTTATTATAAAGGAGTGGGCAGTTTTCGCGCCTTGTTCAAAGAATGTGAATTATCCGAAGAAGCGGTTACCCCGCATTTCTGTGCGAATCTGCAAGAAGCAACTGCCCGATACAGAGAAGTCCTGCAACAGAACCCATTTGCCGAAAATGTACCTGTATTAGTAGAAAATCTGCGACTGGCTGTTCAAAGGAAACAACTCTGTGTGCAGGATACAAACAACGAACTGATGCCTGTGCAGATGCAGGATATCACCCGAACAGACATCCTGTCCATCACGGGTGGAAAGCCGTTTGCCGCCTTCTTTCTGGCAGACGCCAATTGCTGGGAGCTAAATTCAATGTGGTATCAATCTGACTATTATATTTGGAGAGATGAACGTAACTGAACCAATCATAAATGCAGCTTTACTGGGAACTGCTACCAAAGAATTCACCCCGTCCGGCTTCCCGGAAGCACTGGAAGAGAACTTCTGCCTCCTTCAGGAAAAAGCCGAAGATACGGAAGACGCTTTCTATCAGATAGCAGCGTTAACCTTCGCCTATCAGCGTGCCGGAACAGAACCGCAGTCCGCCGAAGAAACCACTGCCATCAGTGAGGCTCCGGAAGACAGTCTGCCTTACTTCGACCGTTCCGTTGGCGAAATGCTCGTCCAAATGGTGAACGAGCGCAACCGATACCTCTTATTATATGCTTACCGGAAAGCAGTACAATGCAACAAGCTGATTCCACCTTTCTATCTGCGCCCGTTAATCTTCCGAGCCTACGACCGCAATAACCCCGACAAGCACGAAGAACAGTCATTGCTCTCTTTGCTGACAGGAAACCGTGGTCGCTGGCTACTCCCGCACATGGAACTTCCCGACTGGGGAGACACCGGAAACGAGACTTGGGAAACGGCTTCGCACGAAGAACGGAAACGGATGTTGCAACGTCTGAGAAAGGAAACCCCGGAACAAGGACTTGCCTTGTTGCAAACCGAATTGAAAAATGAGTCCGCCGCCCACCGTGACGAACTGATACAATGCCTACGCACCAATCTGAGTAAAGCGGATGAAAACTTCTTGCAAGAGATTGTCACTACCGACCGAAGCAGTAATGTAAAAGAAACTGCCCGTCGCCTGTTATGCAGTCTGCCCGACTCAGAACTGGTAAAAACATACTGTGACCTGCTGCGTGGAAAACTTCATTATAAAATGTTACTGGGCTGGTCATACGATAAAATCACCTTTACACCTGAAATGAAGAAATTGGGCTTGGAAGAGGTCAGTTCCAACAAAAAAGAAAAAGACGAAGAGTTTCTGCTCCGTCAGCTCGCCGAACGTGTACCGCTCAGTTTCTGGGCAGAGTTCTACGACTGTTCACCGGAGAAAGCCGCCGCAAAACTGGCAAAGAAACCACCATTCGGTTCCTACTTCAACTTATGCCAGCCGATAGAAAACTTCGGTGACAATCTGTGGGCGTATCAAACCCTGAAAGAAAATTCAAATGAAGCCTACGCCTCTTCGCTGATGGGATTACTGACACCGGAGCAACGGGAGGAAATCAACTTCCAGACAGACAGCAAGAGCAATTATATTCCCGAATCCTGGTATAATGCGGACGGAACTCAATGGGGAATAAAATTCTCCACACGAGCTTTGCAAAGATTGTTCCATAGTAATTATTACTATTATCCGAAAGAGATGGCAGAGCGTCTGTCACTGTACTTTCCTCCGGAGATGTTGCCTAAAGTGGAACAACAGGCAATGGCATACGATGCCGACCATGCCATTGCCAAATTCTGCCGACTGACAGCGGAATATATGAGAATGAAAGAGAAAATAAATACCATGTTCAATGACAATAAATAATACAAAACAATATGAGTACTTTACTTAGACAACATGCCGAACAGCAATTCGCAGAAGAACTGCACGAACTGAAAAAAAATGAAACAAACTCTGTTCCCGAAAACTGGGAGATGTCTCCGCAATCGGTAGTCACCTACCTGATGGGTGGCAAACTGAAGAACGGATTCGAGGTTTCACCTAAATACATAGGTAACCGTCGCCTGATGGAGATAGCAGTAGCTACCCTGGTAACAGACCGCGCATTGCTGCTATACGGACTTCCCGGTACAGCAAAGAGCTGGGTGAGCGAACATATCGCTGCGGCCATCTCCGGCAATTCCACGCTGATAGTGCAAGGTACTGCCGGAACAGGAGAAGAGGCGATTCGCTACGGATGGAACTATGCCCGCCTGCTGGCGGAAGGGCCGAGTGAAGGGGCTTTGGTGCAAACACCGATTATGAAAGCAATGCAAGAGGGCAAGATAGGACGTATCGAAGAGTTGACCCGTATCGGTTCGGACGTGCAGGATACGCTGATTACGATTCTTTCTGAAAAGACGCTTCCCGTTCCTGAATTGAATAAGGAGGTACAGGCAATACGGGGATTCAATATCATTGCTACTGCCAACAACCGCGATAAAGGAGTCAATGATTTATCAAGCGCTTTGAAACGTCGTTTCAACACCGTTATCCTGCCCCTACCGGATAGCATTGATGAAGAAATAGATATTGTGCGCCGCCGTGTGGAGAGCTTTGAAAAGGTGATGCAGCTTCCGGCAGAAAGACCTGCCCTTGAAGAAATCCGCCGGGTAGTTACCATCTTCCGCGAACTGCGCCAGGGAGCTACCAATGACGGAAAGACGAAACTGAAAACCCCAAGCGGAACGTTGAGTACGGCTGAGGCTATCTCCGTGGTGAATAACGGTCTGGCTATGGCAGGTTATTTCGGAGACGGGCAGATACATGCCGAAGACCTTGTTTCGGGGATTCTGGGTGCAGTGGTGAAAGACCCCGTACAGGATAAAGTGGTATGGCAGGAGTATATGGAAACGGTTGTGAAGAACCGCGATGGATGGAAAGATATTTACCGGGCTTCAAGAGATATGATTTAACGTGAGTTACTCTATAAACCATCTGTTAATCAAATAAAATCTTAATGAACTAAAAGACTCAAAAAATGTCCATTCATTTATTAGGAATAAGACACCACGGTCCCGGTTCGTGCCGGAATGTACTGGAATACTTGCAGGAGCTAAAACCTGACCTCATCCTTCTGGAAGGTCCGGCAGAAGCTGAGACATTGCTTCCATGTGCATTGAGCGAGCAAATGGAACCGCCCGTTGCCCTGCTTGCCTATCAACCCGACCAGCCGCAGAATGCTGTGTTCTATCCGTTCGCCGAATTCTCTCCGGAGTGGCAGACGATATGCTATGCAATGCGCAATGAAGTGCCGTTGCGTTTCTTCGATCTGCCCCTGACACATTCTATGGCGCTGAATCAGAAAACCGCGGAAAAAGAAAAAGACGAAACGCCGCAGGACGAACCGGAAGGACAAAAGACGGCACAGGAAGTTATTGCTGAAACGGAAACAAACATTCAAGAAGCGGAAATAAGTGCAAAAGAACAGGAAACTGCCTCCGAAACCGAAGAGGAAACCACCGATATATACAAAGACCCTTTCGACTATCTGGCGGAAGCCGCCGGATATACGGATGGCGAATGTTGGTGGGAAACTACCATCGAGCACCGTAAAGACAGTGCCGACGTATTTCTGGCAGTGCAAGAAGCGGTCACCGCACTACGTGAAGAACTTCCCAAACAGACCTCTCCCCGCGACCTGCTCCGTGAAGCCTGGATGCGCAAGATGATACGTGCGGCACAGAAAGAGAACTTCAAGCGTATCGCCGTGGTTTGTGGTGCCTGGCATGTGCCTGCACTTGAAAATATGCCCAAAGTGAAAGAAGACAATGAACTGCTGAAAGGACTCGCCAAAGTAAAAGTGGAATGTACCTGGATACCCTGGACCTACGACCGCCTCTCCTTCCGCAGCGGGTATGGAGCGGGAATAGAGTCTCCCGGCTGGTATCATTATCTCTGGCATCATCCCGAAGATGACGGTACCCTCTGGATCAGTCAGGCCGCCTCGCTTTTCCGCAAGAAGAACATGGATATTTCAGTGGCCCACGTCATCGAAACGGTTCGTCTGGCACAGGTGACGGCTGCTTTGCGTAACCTCCCCGCCCCTTCGCTAGCAGAGTTCAACGAAGCCATCACCACCGTCATGGGCTTTGGCGACGACATCCTCCTGCAAATCATCAAAGAAGAACTTATCATCAGCGACCGTTTGGGACGCGTTCCAGACAATGTTCCCAAAGTTCCCCTGCTGGTAGATGTGGAAAAGACGCAAAAGCGGCTGCGCGTTCCGTTTACCGCTGAAATCAAAGAACTGACGCTCGACCTTCGTAAACCGAACGATCTGGAAAGAAGTATCTTCTTCCACCGCCTGCACCTTTTAGAAATAGATTGGGCCATCCCGGGCAGTTCCGACGGTAAAGGTACGTTCAAGGAAAAATGGACGCTTTACCACAAACCGGAACAGATCATCAGCATCATCGAAAAAGCCATCTGGGGAAATACACTGGAAGAAGCCACCCAAAAGTATCTACTCAAACAGACCGGAGAGATAAGGCACATTCCGGAACTCACCCATCTGCTCGACCGGGTGATTCCCGCCAATCTACCGGATTTAGTAGATGCCATGACCGTGCAACTCGACCGTCTTTCGGCTGCCTCTACCGATATTATCGAAATGATGGAAGCCGTTCCCGACCTGGTCAGCATCGTCCGCTATGGCAATGTGCGCAATCTGGATTTCTCCAAAGTAGGCAATATGCTTCATGCCATGATTGCCCGTATCCTTGCAGGTGGCGTGCTTGTCTGCATCAATGTCGATGAAGAGGCGGCGGCGGATATTCTCAACAAACTGGTGTCTACGGACTATGCGGTATCTACCCTTAACGATCCGGAACTGAACACCATGTGGCTTGAATTTATTCGCCAGGTGCGTACTTCCGTCAATGTGCATCCGTTGCTGTCCGGCTATGCCACACGCTTACTGAACGACAAAGGGGACATCTCATCGGAAGAGGCACAGAACACCCTCAGTTACTATTCTTCTGTCGGCAACGCTCCGGCAGACATGGCATACTGGTTCGAAGGATTTCTCCGTTCTTCCGGCGCCATCCTGCTGTTGGACGATAACCTCTGGAATCTTGTGAACAACTGGGTATGTGGGCAGGATAAGGAGACTTTCATGGAACTGCTGCCCATATTGAAACGCACATTCAGTGAGTTCACCCCACCGGAACGCCGTAAGCTGGGCGAGAAGGCCAAAGCAAGCGGTGCAGGCGGCATACAGACGCAGACGGTCACAGTCTCCGCCCACAATGAAGCGGAAGCTGCCAAAGTAATCCCGCTGATCCGCCAATTATTAGGAATTGAAACGAAGTAAAGAGTAAACTATGGAAGAAGAATATCTGAAAAGATGGCGCCTGATATTGGGTGGAAACGAGGCCGACGGTACAGGCATCACGCTGACGCAGGAAGAGCAACGCATCGACCAGTCTCTGGAAGCTGTGTACGACAGTGACCGGCGCGGCGGACTCGGCTCGTCCGCCCCGAAAGTAAGCCGTTGGCTGGGAGACATCCGCGAGTTTTTCCCGCAGACGGTGGTACAAGTTATCCAACGCGATGCCATCAAACGACTAAACATCACCTCACTGCTGACGGAAAAGGAAATGCTGGAAACCGTAGTGCCGGATGTGCATCTGGTAGCTACGCTGATGTCGCTCAGCCGTGTAATCCCGGAAAAGAACAAGGATATGGCACGGCAGGTAGTCCGCAAAGTGGTGGATGAACTGTTGCGCAAACTCTCCGCCCCTACCCAACAGGCTGTAACGGGAGCACTCAATCGTTCTGCCCGCCGGAGAAATCCGCGTTATAACGAAATAGACTGGAAAACCACCATCACCAAGAACCTGAAAAATTATCAGCCGGAATATAAGACGATTATTCCGGAAATGCGCATCGGTTACGGCAGGAAGCGGAAAGCGATGAAAGACATCATCCTCTGCCTGGACCAGAGCGGTTCAATGGGAACATCGGTGATTTATTCCGGAATATTCGGCTCGGTGCTGGCTTCCATTCCGGCAGTAAGCACGCGGATGGTGGTATTTGATACAACAGTTGTAGACCTGACCGACGATTTGCAAGACCCGGTAGACCTTCTCTTTGGTGTGCAGCTGGGTGGAGGTACGGACATTGCCCGTGCCCTGACCTATTGCCAGGGAGTGATTACCCGTCCGCAGGATACGGTACTGGTGCTGGTTACCGACTTGTATGAAGGTGGCGATGCCCGGGAAATGCGCAAGAAGTTCGTATCTTTAGTGAACAGTGGTGTGCAACTTATCGTGCTGCCTGCACTGAATGACGACGGCGCCCCCTCTTACGACAAGAACCATGCGGAGTTTCTGGCAAATATCGGTGTACCGACTTTCGCTTGTACACCCGATAAATTTCCCGACCTCATGGCGGTAGCACTTAGCAAACAAGATTTAGGGATGTGGATATCGCAGAACATCAAAAGCACTTAGTTCTGTGAAAGCCTGTATTCATTAGGAGCTACCCCCACCAGTTTGCGGAACAGGTTGCTGAAATATTGCACGCTTGAAAAGCCCAATATTTCAGCAACCGAACTAACGGTATTCTCATTGGCGGACAACATTCTCTTGGCTATCTCTATCCTTTTCAACTGGAAATATTCGTCCAGGTTCTTCCCCGTTTCAAACTTCAACAGGTCCATAAAATAGCGTGGCGACAAGTGAAGCAGATTTGCACAATACTTTACGGTCGGCAATATCTTGGTCTTCAACTGCCCGGAGCGGATATATTCATCCAGCAGCGTATCCATTTTGCACAATATTGTCTTATTCGCCTCATTCCGCGTAATGAACTGGCGTTCGTAAAAGCGGGAACAATAATCCAGCAGCAATTCTATATATCTTGAAATCAGAACCTTGCTATGGCAGTCTATTGCATGCTTTAGTTCCTGCTCAATATTGCAGAAACACTCCACAGCTTTCGTTTTCTCACGCAACGACAGATGCAACGCTTCATTGGGACTGTAAAAGAAGAACGGACAATGCCTGACGTGCTGCTCCAAAGAGGTATTACACAGAAAGTCCGGATGGAATGCCAGCAGCCAACCTTTTTGGGGAAGAACCTTCCTGTCATTCATATCGATAGATGCTCCCGGAGCCAGAAACAACAAGGTGGCATTGGAATAGTCGTAATACTTACGTCCATAGATATAGTCGCAACATTCACTTTCCAGCAATAACAGGGTGTAAAAGTCGAACTTGATGGTATGTTGCATCACGTTGGCTTTGGATAAGTCGATAGCACTCACCAGCGGATGCAGTGTCTTGTTGCCCAGGCAACAATTACACTGATGTACGGTCTCTATATTCAATATATCCTTTTTCAAAGCTATGAATTTTGCAGTCGGTATTCGTTCGGGGTGCAGCCTACGCGCTTCTTAAACAGGCGGTTCAGGTGCTGCGGATACTGAAATCCCAGCCTGTAAGCAATCTCGCTGATGGTTTCTTCCGCTCCGAGGATATGCTCTTTGGCCAGTTCGATAATCTTTGTCTGTATATGTTCCTGGGGTGTTTTCCCGGTTTCCTTCTTAATCATATCACCAAAGTAATTGGGAGAAAGATAAATCCTGTCTGCGAAATATTTCACTGACGGTAATCCCTCCTGCATCGGAAGACCACTCTGGAAATATTCATCCAACAGTTGTTCGAACTTCGTCAAGGCATCTTTATTCGCATTGCTGCGGGTGATGAACTGGCGTTCATAGAAACGCATGCAATAGTTGAGCAAGAGTTCTATGTTCATTGCAATCAATGACTTGCTATGCTTGTCTATGGGATGTTCCAGTTCGATGCTGATTTTCTTCAGGCAGTCCATCACGGTTTCTTTTTCCTGATCGGACAGGTGTAAAGCCTCATGCACTGCATAAGAGAAGAAGGTATAGTTCTTTATCGTTTTCCCAAGTGAAGTCCCGTGAATCAAATCGGGATGAAAGACGAGACCGTAAACGGGCTGGCTGATTTGGTCACCAACCGTACTCACACTAATCGTCTGTCCGGGTGCAAAACAGACAATAGTACCTTCCTGATAGTCATAAGACTGGCGGCCATACTTAATATCACAAGTCTTTGCCAACTTCAGAAAAAGTGCGTAAACACCATAATGCATTTGTATTTGATTGACCGCCCGCGTCGCTTTCGTAAGGTCGACAACGCTTACCAAAGGGTGCAATGTTTCAAGTCCGTACAAATTGTTGTACTGGTCCACATTATCCAGATTTATAACCTTTTCCATAATCCTAAGTCTTTGAACAGCAGCAAAGATATGAATTATTTTTCAGAATAATAAGGTGTCTGTAATAAGGGTTATACTATCTGTAATTGGGGTATAACTTTCATTCATTACATACATTAATGATAAGACATGAAGCGAATGCTAAAGCAGTACTATCTTCATTCTCCTCCTCCGATGGAGGAGGAGAATTGAGATACTCTATTTACTCAATATTGAAACACTCATTTACCTCATAACCCTACAAAAATGAGTGAGATGCTTTCTGTTTATTTATTTAAATTTCTTACCAATTAAGCGACGAAATGTAACAGTTTGATTATGAGCACATATAAATAGGGACTATCTCAGTCGTATACTTAGGGTACCTCAGTCGTATACTTAGGGTACCTCAGTCGTATACCGAGATACCCTAAGTATACGACTGAGGTACCCTAAATATATGTTCCAGGTTAGATATTTGCTTTTCGTAAAAGAATATTTCTTTGTCATTTGGTTCATATCGAAAAAAGAAGAAGCAGAAACAGTAAAAAGGGTTATTCAATCTGTAATCCGGGTATCCTGCAATAACATGAAGACAGCTAATTTTGCAGCATCCGATAGTTCCCTATGGAGAACCATTAAAACGATTACAAATTAAATAACTGAAAGACGTATGAATACAAGAATGAATTTTTCTTTTTACAACCCTACCCGCATCCTCTTCGGCGCAGGCGAACTGAACACTCTGTACAAGCAGACAATGCCCGGCAAGAAAGCCCTGCTTTTGATTTCAAATGGTAAGTCGACCAAGGTCAACGGTTCGCTCGACCGCACGATTGAACAATTGGAAAAGGCCGGCATAGAGTATGCCATCTTCGACAAGATTATGGAAAACCCGTACAAAAGCGTCGTCATGGAAGGAGCCGCTTTTGCCAAAGAAAATACCTGCGATTTTATTCTGGCTCTCGGAGGAGGTGCCGTACTCGATGCATCAGTCGCAATAGCGGCAATGGCAACGAATCCGGGCGACTTATGGGATTATGTTTTTGGCGGCACCGGCAAAGCAATGCCACTGAAAAATCTGGGCTTGCCCATAGTTACCATTGCCACAACTTCAGGAACAGGCTCCGAAATCAACTGTTGGGGCGTTATCTCCAATCCTGACACGAATGAGAAAATCGGTTTCGGCGCACCGGAACTGACTCCCGTCCTTGCCATCGTAGACCCGGAACTGATGCGAACCGTCCCCGCCAAATATACGGCATACCAAGGATTCGATGCTTTGTTCCACAACACAGAGGTAATGATAAGCAACGGTGTAAATATCCTGAGCGAAGCCATCGCCTTGTCCGCCATCGAGAATATCACGAAATACCTTCCGCGTGCAGTCAGAGACGGAAATGATATGGAAGCAAGAGAACGCGTCGCATACGGCAGCACAATGGCAGGCATCAGCATGCAACTGACAAGCACCACGGCCGAACATTCCATGGAACACTCCATGAGTGCCTACCATCATAATCTTCCTCACGGCGCAGGGCTGATTATGATTTCCAAAGCTTTCTATGAGTTCTTCATTGAGCGTCATGCCTGCGACGAACAGTTCATCAAAATGGCAAAAGCAATGGGCATTGAAAATGCCGACAAGCCGGAAGATTTCATCACGGCACTTGTCAAATTGCAGGAGGATTGCGGTGTGGCCGATTTGAAGATGAGCGATTACGGATTCAAGAAAGAAGAGTCCATGACGCTTGCCCGAGGTGCCCGCTCCATGCAGGGAGGATTATTCCTTGCCAATCCTTGCGAAATGACGGATGAAGATTGCGCGGGAATCTTCGACAAATCCTATCGTTGATGGATGGATGGGCGAACCTTATAAGTCATGCCAGTGTTTTTAATATAAATATACGCTTCAAAGTCTGACGAATATAATTAATATCAAGAAGAAAAAAGATGAAAGTATTACTGATAAATGGAAGTCCCCGGAAAAACGGAAATACACATTTGGCTTTATCGGAGGTAGCAAAGGCGCTGAATGAAAACGGGTAGAAACAGAAATCATTTCTATCGGAACAAAAGCCGTACAAGGTTGCATAGCCTGCAACCGCTGTACTGAATTGGGACGGTGTATCTTTAAAGACGAATTGTACAACAACATCCGCCAGAAACTGGAAGAAGGTATTGACGGACTGGTAGTAGGCTCACCGACCTATTACGCTGGTCCCAATGGTTCGCTGTGCGCCCTGTTAGACCGTCTTTTCTATTCAAGCTCGGAGTTGATGGAGTACAAACCAGCTACGGCAATAGCTGTTTGCCGGAGAGGTGGAGCCAGTGCTACTCTTGACAGATTGAATAAGTATTTCACAATAAACCATATGCCTGTTGTTTCTTCCCAATATTGGAATATCATTCATGGAATGATGCCGGGCGATGTCCTGCAAGATGCGTAAGGATTACAGACTATGCGAATGTTAGGCAGAAATATGGCCTGGTTATTGAAAAATACGGCTGACGGGCAGAAGCACCCGGAAGCAGAACCTTTGGTACGGACAAACTTTATCCGTTAATTGAAATCATAATAGAACCATTGAGTTCTCACAGAGAAGCGTAAACAGACTGAAACGATGTGTTTCCATAGTCTGTTTGCGCTTTTATTTTCAGAATAAAGGGGGTAATAGCTATCTATTTATTCTCCAGCATCCCATAATCTGTAATTCGGGTTATCACTCCCGTAATCTATCTACCAAGATTTGTATGAGTTCTTCCGTACTTTGCAGTATAGAAATCAATGTATCAAAGAACCATATAATTAATGAGACAGACTAATAGATTGAAACCCGATTCGGGTGCTTTGCTCGTATTCATCCTTACCGCAGGAGTCTTCGGAATCATCAATACGGAAATGGGAGTGATTGGAATCCTCCCCCTGATAGCCGAGCATTTCCATGTAACCGTTCCCGAAGCAGGATGGACGGTCAGTATATTCGCATTGGTAGTGGCTATATCAGCCCCCATTATGCCGCTACTTTTCTCGGGCATAAACCGGAAAAAAGTCATGCTGCTGGCACTGGGAGTCTTCACACTGAGCAACATTATTTCGATGCTTACCTCCAACTTTACCCTACTACTGATAACCCGTGCCCTTCCGGCTTTCCTTCATCCTGTATATGTATCGATGGCTTTCACGGTAGCGGCCGCATCTGTCAGCAAAGAGAAAGCTCCGAAGGCTGTAGCCAAAGTCTTCATCGGAGTATCCGCCGGCATGGTATTGGGTGTACCGGTGACCAGCTACATAGCGAGTGAGGTGTCGTTTACAATGGGAATGATGTTTTTCACGGTGGTGAATGCGCTGGTATTTGTGGCCACCATCCTTTTCATACCCTCCATGCCCGTTAAAGAAAAGCTATCTTACGGTACGCAACTCAATGTGCTGAAAAAGAAGATTATCTGGTATTCCATTATTGCTGTCACCCTGATAAACGGTGCTTTATTCGGATTCTTCAGTTATATGTCTGATAATCTGAGAACGGTTACGGAAGTTTCTTATAGTGTCATCAGCGTCCTGCTGCTGATATACGGGCTTGCCAATATTATCGGAAACGTCATTGCAGGAAAACAGTTAGCCACCAACCCGATACGCAGCATGACTTTCATTCCGTTCGCACTATTCACCCTTTATATATGTATATTCATTTTAGGGGAATGGCTTGCGGCAATGGCTGTCATTATCCTGATTCTGGGTATCCTGGCAGGATACGGGCAAAACACCATGCAGTATATGATAACCGAAGCCGCTCCCGAAGTTCCGGATTTCGCTAACGGCTTGTTCCTATTATCAGCCAATCTGGGCACAACGGTAGGTGCGGCAGCTTGCGGAGCATTTATCACTTTCTTCGATACACGCTATTCCGTAATCGGTTCTTTGCTGTTTCTTGCGGTCAGCATAATATTCGTTGTTCTGAGAATTCGCACGGTGCAATCTTCGAAAACAATAAAACTGAAAGTCGTAGCACAATGAAGCTTTTTTAAATAAGCGATTATAAAAGAAGTATTTGTCTATGTTTTCTGTATACAATGCGATAATCTGTAATTTGGGTTATTATGTCTGTAATCCATCTACAAAGAGTATCACTTTTACACCGTAATTTTGCAATGTAAGTAATAGACATCAATTCTCATTAATCATTCACCCAAAGAAAATATGAAAAAGATATTATTTTCAGTAGTGGCATCCTTTATGATGCTCGGTGTAGGTAGTGCTTCGGCACAAACCGATGCAGACAATTTCTACAAAAGTGATTTAGTAAACATGGAGAAAGTATCCTTCTCCAACCAGTACAAAATGAAAGTGGCCGGAAACCTTTTCCTGCCCAAAGATATGAAAGCAGGAGAAACGTATCCCGCAATCATCGTCGGGCACCCGATGGGAGCAGTCAAGGAACAAAGTGCAAACCTCTATGCGATCAAGATGGCCGAACGCGGTTTCGTCACCCTCGCCATCGACCTGTCCTTTTGGGGAGAGAGTGAAGGAGAACCGCGCAACACCGTCTCCCCGGAAATCTACGCGGAAGACTTCAGCGCAGCAGTCGATTTCCTCGGTACACGCCCGTTCGTCGACCGCAAACGTATCGGCGTAATCGGTATCTGCGGCAGTGGAAGTTTCGCCATCAGTGCGGCAAAAATCGATCCGCGCCTGAAAGCCATTGCAACCATCAGCATGTATAATATGGGTACAGCAAGCCGCAACGGACTGAAACACGCACTGACCCTGGAACAAAGGAAACAAATCATTGCCGAAGCCGCCGAACAACGTTATGTAGAATTTCTAGGCGGAGAAACGAAATATACCGGCGGCACCGTACACGAACTGACGGCAAACTCCTCTCCGATTGAACGCGAGTTTTATGAATTCTACCGTACAGAACGCGGAGAATTCACCCCCGAAGGTGCAACGTCCCTGACCACCACGCACCCCACCCTGGCAAGCAACACGAAGTTCATGAACTTCTATCCGTTTGCCGATATCGAAACCATCTCACCGCGCCCCATGCTTTTCATCACCGGAGAGAATGCACACTCACGCGAATTCAGCGAAGACGCCTACAGCAAGGCTGCCGAACCCAAAGAATTATACATCGTGCCCGGTGCAGGCCATGTGGACCTTTACGACCGGGTCAGCCTCATCCCTTTCGACAAGCTGGATTCTTTCTTTAAGGAATACCTGAACATAATACCGTGAAGATTATGAAATATTACTTAGTACTCATTTTTATGACGTTGACATTGTCCGTTTGGGGCACATCATGCAGCGACGACGCCCCTATACCCGAAACAGGGCAGCAGATACCTCCGGGAAGTACGGACGATGATGATCCTCCGGTTAATCCCGGTAATGACGACGATGATGACGATAACCCTATGAGCAACAATCTTAAAATAACAGTCGGCTCCGCCTCATTCAATGCCACACTGGAAAACAATGCGGCGGCAACAGCCTTCAAGGCATTACTGCCTATGACCATAAACATGTCCGAACTGAACGGCAACGAAAAGTACTTCTACCTATCGGGAAACCTGCCTACCGCATCTTCCAACCCGGGAACCATCCGCACGGGCGACCTGATGCTTTACGGCGGCTCCTGTCTGGTACTTTTCTATGAGACTTTTTCAACATCCTACAGCTACACTCGCCTGGGGCGTGTAAATAACCCTTCGGGACTGGCATCCGCCCTCGGTTCGGGCAGTGTAACCGTAACATTCGAACTACAATAAAAACAAAGAAATTATGGAAATTATCAAAGACAAAGAATTCGGAGGCGAACGCCCTCTGTTTGCCACTCACGACCTCCAACTGGAAAATGTAACCATCCATGCAGGCGAGTCCGCACTGAAAGAATGTAGCAATATTGTGGCAGTGAACTGCCGCTTCGAAGGGAAATACCCATACTGGCACAACAATGGCTTCACCATAAAGAACTGTTTCTTCACAGAAGGTGCCCGTGCCGCACTTTGGTACTCGCAGAATGTACAAATGACGGATACCGTAGTGGAAGCACCGAAGATGTTCCGCGAAATGGACGGCATAAAACTGGAAAACGTGCAACTTCCCAATGCCTTGGAAACCCTTTGGTTTTGCCGCAATGTAGAACTCAGAAACGTACAGATTGACAAAGCCGATTACCTGTTCATACACGGTGAGAACATACGCATTGAAAATTACAGCCAGAACGGCAACTACTCATTCCAGTATTGCAAAAACGTGGAAATCCGCAATGCCATCATCAACTCCAAAGACGCCTTCTGGAATACGGAAAACGTAACGGTGTATGATTCCGAACTGAATGGCGAATATCTGGGCTGGCATTCCAGAAACCTGCGTCTGGTGAACTGCAAAATTTCAGGCACGCAACCACTCTGTTATGCCCACGACCTGATTATAGAAAACTGCACAATGGCCGACGATGCCGACCTTGCATTTGAATACAGCAGTCTCCAGGCCACCATCAAAGGTCCGGTTCACAGCATAAAGAATCCACGCACGGGAAGCATCACGGCCGAAAGTTACGGAGCCGTCATCATAGACGAGAACATCAAGGCCCCCGGCAATTGCAAACTGAAACTTTGGGACGACCAGACCTGTTTTGACGAAACGCAAGAAGAGATGCAATATGCAGCACAACTTTGATGAAATCATTCCACGCCGGGGCACGAATTCCTATAAATGGGATTCTGCCACTCCCCCGGGTGTACTGCCGATGTGGGTAGCCGATATGGATTTCCGCACAGCACCCGCCGTGACGGAAGCGTTGAAAAGGCGGGTGGAGCATGGCATCTTCGGATACGTCCGTGTGCCCGATGCTTACTACAATGCAACGATCAACTGGTTCAAAAGACGCCACGACTGGAGAATAGAAAAAGAGTGGATTATCTATACCTCCGGAGTAGTACCGGCGCTGTCGGCAATCATAAAAGCCCTGACCAGCCCCGGCGACAAAGTCCTGGTACAGACTCCGGTGTATAATTGTTTCTTTTCGTCCATACGAAACAATGGATGTGAAATCGTTTCCAATCCACTGATTTATGAAAACGAAACTTACCGGATTGATTTCGATGACTTGGAGAAGAAGGTTGCCGATAGTAAAGTCAGACTCCTGCTATTGTGCAACCCTCACAATCCTGCCGGAAGAGTATGGAGCCGAGAGGAACTGGTACGCATCGGCGAGATTTGCCTCCAGAATCATGTAACGGTAGTAGCGGATGAAATTCATTGTGAACTGGTTTTTCCGGGATATACCTATACGCCTTTCGCCTCCATATCGCAGGAGTTCCTGATGAATTCCGTCACTTGCATTTCCCCCAGCAAGGCGTTCAACCTGGCAGGAGTCCAGATTGCCAACATCGTGTCCGCTGATGCCGATGTACGCAAGAAGATAGACAAAGCCATCAATGTGAACGAAGTCTGCGACGTAAATCCATTCGGAGTGGAAGCTTTGATAGCCGCCTATAACGAAGGGGAAGAATGGCTGGAAGAACTGAAAAGGTACTTGTTCGATAACTATAACTACCTGAGAAGTTTCTTCGCCGAACATCTGCCGGAGTTTCCCGTAACGAAGCTGGAAGGTACTTACCTTGTGTGGGTGGATTGTTCCGCATTAAAGCGTACCTCGGAAGATATAGTGACCTCGCTATTGGAACAAGAAAAACTCTGGCTGAACGAAGGCAGCATGTACGGAGACACCGGAGAAGGCTTTGTCCGCATCAACATAGCCTGCCCCCGGCAAGTATTAACAGAAGGTTTAGAAAGGTTCAAGCAATGGAAGAACCGAATAAAGCAAACAGGAACATAATCGGTATCATTACCGGCTATTTCCTTATCTATGTAGTCTGGGGATCTACCTATTTCTTCATAGGTATAGCATTAAAGGAACTGCCTCCTTTTCTGCTCGGAGCTTTACGGTTTACGGCCGCCGCACTTATACTTCTCGGCATATGCCATTTACGGGGAGAGAAAATATTCAGGAGAAGCCTGATAAAGCGCTCTGCCGTCAGCGGAATTGTATTGCTGTTCATAGATATGGCCGTAGTGATGCTGGCACAACGCTACTTAACCAGTAGCCTGGTAGCTATCATCGCTTCTTCCACCGCACTCTGGATTCTGCTGTTGGATGCCCCAATGTGGAAAACTAATCTCCGCAATCCTCTTACAATCGCAGGTGGAATCATCGGTTTCGGGGGCGTCATTTTGCTTTATTTGGAACAACTCAATGCAGCAAACCTGCATCCGCACAGTGAACGCGGAATCTTACTTCTTATTTTCGGATGCATATCCTGGGCACTGGGCACCTTGTATGCCAAATACCGTTCTTCCCGCGAAGAAGAAGTAAATGCGTTTGCCGGTTCAGGCTGGCAGATGCTTTTCGCCAGTGGTATGTTCTGGATTTGCAATGCTGTGAACGGAGATATGCAAAGGACCGACTTGTTGAATGTTTCATCTGCAAGCTGGCTGTCACTGGCTTATCTGATATTCTTCGGTTCCCTGCTTGCCTATTCTGCCTACGTCTGGCTGCTGAAAGTGCGGCCTGCGGCAGAAGTCGGCACCCACGCCTATGTCAATCCGTTCATTGCCGTACTTTTAGGAGTAACCATGGGAAACGAACAAGTGACCTTCATCCAATTGGGCGGACTGTTCATCATACTACTGGGAGTCATGCTGATAAGCAGGAAACAGAAGAAGAAACAACCACCCGAACCCATATAAACGTCTCCGTTTTCTCCGGATAGAAAGGAAGAGAAAGAGTGATAAGGTGGTAAGGTGATAGGGTGATAAAGTAGCTACGCTATATATCGCAGAGATTTGTCAGAATTTATCAACAGCAATACAGGTTTTTATAACTTTCTGATTATCAACATCATTAAACCACGCCCTATTCAGTATACGACTGAACCCTATTAAGTATACGACTGAATGGCATTCAGTATACGACTGAATTAGGTTCAGTATACGACTGTTTTAGGAACATACATCATTTGTAGACAATATACACCACTACCCTGTTTTTTTAGTTCATAACCTAATAATAATAAACTAAATAAAACTACCGATTCGCATAAATTAGTAACTTCGCAAAAGCGTATTTTAGAAACAGAAAAACATCATGGAATATAGAACATTAGGAAATACCGGTTTGTCAGTCAGCGCCATCGCATTAGGGTGCGAAGGTTTCGTTGGCAAAACAGAAGAACAGACATGTGCAGAAATGGATTTCGCCATCAGTAAGGGAATCAACTTTATTGATATGTATGCCTCCAACCCCGATTTACGCAGCAACATCGGCAAAGCGTTGACAGGCCGCCGTGAGCAATTTATCATCCAAGGACATCTGTGCACCACCTGGGAAAACGACCAATATCTGCGTACACGCGACATCGACAAGGCAATCGCCTCCTTCGAAGACCAGTTGGCACGCCTCGATACCGACTATCTGGATATCGGCATGATACACTATGTGGACAGTGAAGAAGACTTTCATGAAATATTCAACGGTCCCGTCATCCGGCTGGCCCTGCGCCTGAAGGAAGAAGGCAGAATCCGCCATATCGGACTGAGCAGCCACAACCCCACCGTTGCACGTATGGCTGTGGAAAGCGGACTGATTGAAGTGCTGATGTTCTCCATCAATCCTTGCTACGACCTGCAACCGCCCACTGAAAACGTAGATGACTTATGGGCCGATGAAAACTATGCTCACTCCCTGCAGAACATAGATCCGGAACGGGAAAGGCTCTACGAACTGTGCGAAGAGAAAGGTGTAGGACTCGATGTGATGAAGGTATATGGCGGCGGAGATTTGCTAAGTGAAGCCAACTCACCCTTTGGCAAAGCTATGACTCCGGTGCAATGCATCGAATATGCACTGACCCGTCCGGCTGTTGCCTCCATCATGGTGGGGTGCAGAAGTTGTGATGAGATGCAGGCAGCCATCGACTGGTGCACCGCCAGTAAAGAAGAAAGAGATTACACCGCCGTCATGGCAGGCATGGAAAAGTTCACCTGGAAAGGCCATTGCATGTATTGCGGACATTGCGCTCCCTGCTCCGTAGGCATCGACATAGCAAGCGTGAACAAGTACTACAACCTGACCATTGCCCAGAACGAGATACCCGAGACTGTGCGTGAGCACTACAAAGCCCTCACACACCACGCCTCAGAGTGCATCCAGTGCGGGCAATGCGAAACGAACTGTCCCTTCGGAGTCGCCATCATCGAACAGATGGAAAAGGCTGCGGAGAAATTCGGATATTAGCAGAGCGAACGCTGTTTCACTTTCCACGCATAGAGCAGCACCACGACGAACGAAAGCAACGGAACAATAAACGAGAAAGACATATTGGTCTGATCAGCCACATACCCCATCATGAGCGGTCCTACCGCTCCTCCGATGGGGGACATCATCAGATAGGAAGATGCACGCTTGGTATAGTTCCCCAATCCTCTCAGTGAAAGTGCAAAGATGGTGGGGAACATGATAGCTTCAAAAGCATATCCCATGAACAGGGCTACCAATGATAAAACTCCCAGATCAAACACCACCAAGGCCGTAGTAACCACCGTACCCACCGCACAGAAAAACAACACCTTCTCCGCCCGGATATACCGCATGATCCAACTTCCGGCAAAACGACCGCACATAAACAATCCCAAACCACCGAACGAAAGCACCACAGAAGCATCACGGGCATTCATCCAACCATCATCCACCACATAATTAATAAAGAAACTGTTGATTGAGATTTCAGCTATCTCATAACAGAACAGACTAGCAATACCGAAAATAAACAGCTTGTGCGACCAAAGCCCACGTGCTCCGTCCTCGCCCACTTCTTCCTCATCTTCTCCATGCACAATCTCCGGCAGACGGATTTTATAGAACACCAGTGCCACCATCAGCACTATAATTCCCATCAATGTGTAGGGCAAGGATATATTGCTTTCACCCCCTTCCGAGAATAATAACAACCCACCGATAAGCGGCCCGCATATACAGCCCAAGCCATTGAATGACTGCGCCAAGTTAAGACGGCTGGCAGCCGTTTCACGGTCACCAAGCTCCGTCATGTAAGGATTAGCCGCTGTTTCCAGAAAAACCAAGCCACAGGCTATGACAAACAGGGAGAACAGAAAAAAATTGAAAGACATCCAATATTCCCCGGGAATGAAAAACAGGGAGCCTATGCCATAAAGCAACAGACCGAAAACCACTCCTTTCCGGTAACCGTATTTATTGATAAACAGTCCAGCAGGAATAGCCATCACGAAATAACCCAGGTAAAACATAACCTGTACCCATGCCGAATGGGCACGTGTAATAACCAGCACATCTTGAAAGTGTTTGTTCAGCACATCTAATATCGCATGTGCAAATCCCCATAAGAAGAATAGGGAAGTTACCAGAATAAAAGGAATCTTATACTCCTTCTTTACCAAATTTTGCATACAGAACTCTTTTATAAAAGAAAGCCACTCAAGGTTTTCAGCGCGCAAAGATAGCCAAGAAATTTCATAATACGGCAGTTTCCCTTAACTTTGTGCCCCAAATTCAAAATTATATAATGGAACACAGAAAACTGACAAGATATCTGATATCGCTGATAATGATCCTGATAATGGTAGGTTTAGCCGAATGGACCGATGAAAAGGAGATTCTGTTTCCGGAAATGACAGCACTGATCATCGGCCTGTTAATTATCGATAAGCGGGTATGGAATGTAAAACGTTGGCAAATCATCCTACTTATGACTCTTGGAGCAGCAGTCGGTATCTGCATTGTTCGTTATTCACCCCTGCCCTATGTAGTCAATCTATGCGCTGCATTTGCTTTTGCAGGTGCTTCCCTTTTAATCAGTCGCGCTACACTAATTCCTCTGATATCAGCTTGCGTATTGCCCGTTTTGCTTCATACGGAAAGTATCGTTTATCCGATAGCAGTCTTTTCAATGTCAGTGTCAGTAGTGCTTGTACAAATCATCCTACCCCCCACTCATGGTGACCTTTGTAGAAATGGTAAACTCCAAAGCAGGATTCAGAAATCGCCCTACACAAGTATTTCTCTTTCTGACTACCGTAGCCACTCTGGGTACTGTACTTCAAATTGTCGGTCACCACCATCTTCATCTACCGGAAAGTATCGTTACTTTAACCATTGCAGCTATCCTGTTCCTCATCTTCGAGTGGACAGGGAAATACTTTGCCCCTTCCGGAGCATTGGCATTCATTCCTATGCTATTACCCCAAGAGGGGCTGGCTTGGTTACCTTTGGAGGCTTCTATCGGAGCCGCCCTATTCATAACCATCGCCATGGTTGTCTTTCAAAAATGCTATAAATGGAATCGGGCACAACTCATCTTCTGTGCTACCCCAACCCTATTACGTGAATATATGAACCGTAAAAATGAGAAAAACAAATCGAATAAATTAAGAACAAGATGAATACATACATGGAAACCCCACGCCTGATCCTACGTGATTGGAAAGAAGAAGACATCCCCGTCTTTGCCGGATTAAATAGCAACGATCAGGTAATGAAATTCTTTCTCAAACAGCTATCTTATCAGGAAACATTCGACTTCTATAATCGCATCCGGAAGGAATTCGCATCCAGAGGATACGGGTTGTATGCAGTAGAAAAGAAAGAAAACCATGCGTTTATAGGTTATGTAGGGTTGCATGATATTACGTTCGACGTAGATTTTGCCCCGGCCGTAGAGATAGGTTGGCGCCTGATTCCCGAAGTATGGAATCAGGGATATGCTACCGAAGCGGCTTCAGCCTGTCTGGAATATGCAAAAAAGACATTGGGACTGAAAGAATTATATTCTTTCACCTCACTCCCAAACAAACGTTCGGAACGCGTGATGCAAAAAATAGGTATGGTAAAAAGCAAAGAGTTTGATCATCCATTGGTCAGTCCCGACCATCCTTTATGCAGACATGTACTGTATAAGATCTCCTTGATAAATAGATAGTCAATATACCGTCCACGAGTACCTGTAAGGCACATTAAAAAGGGCTACACCTTTTTTATCCCGGATGGCTACACCCTTTACCCCAAAAGGTGTAGCCATCCGGGGGAAAGTGTAGCCCTGAAAAAGAAAGGATTTTCACCTTTAAAGAAAAGTGCAATATACCATAGTCTTTCTAAATGCTAATAAAAAACAATTATTACTTTTTTATTAACAAATTACGAATTAAAAGTTGCCATTCCCAACTATTGTATTACCTTTGTCGCGGTTTGAGTTACGAATCGTTATCGTATAGTTCTCCTTTTATATTTTATTAAGCAGACCTCTCCTTTAATTATCCCCCTCACTCTTACTTAATATTTATTTAATTAAAATTTCAAATGAACATTTACATTTCAGGTTTAAGCTATGGCATAAATGATGCTGACTTGAACGAATTATTCTCAGCGTATGGAGAGACCTCTTCAGCTAAAGTTATTATGGACAGAGAATCGGGAAGATCCAGAGGATTTGGTTTCGTCGAAATGACAAGCGATACAGATGGACAAAAGGCAATTAATGAACTTAACGGAGCAGAATACGATCAGAAAACTATTTCAGTAAGCGTTGCACGTCCTCGTGAAGAAAGACCTCGTAACAACGGTTATAATTCCAGACGTTATTAATGTCTACCCTACAACAAGAACAAGAGATCAGATCTTCTGTTCTTGCTTTTTTCAACTAAAACAGCAATACAAAGAAAAGAACATCGCTAAACGAATAGAATACCCGGAAGTATATTTATCCGCTTACAGTCTTATTACAATATCAGTTTTATGAAGCCATTTTTTATTGGAAATATAGAGATAAAAACACCTATCATACAAGGTGGAATGGGAGTCGGAATTTCATTGTCCGGCCTGGCATCAGCCGTAGCCAACGAAGGCGGCATTGGTGTTATTTCATGTGCAGGTTTAGGCCTGCTATACCCTAAAGGCAAAGGCGACTATACCGAAAAGTGCATTTGCGGACTCAAAGAGGAAATCAGAAAAGCCCGCCAAAAAACAAAAGGAATCATCGGAGTGAATATCATGGTGGCCCTTTCCAATTATGCAGAGATGGTACGCACTGCCATAAGCGAAAAAATCGACGTAGTCTTTGCCGGTGCAGGACTTCCGCTCGACCTCCCCCGTATACCTGACACCGGAAAGCAAAACGAAGTTGGTGCCCATTGTATCTTCTTCAAGAGCGGCCAAGATTATATGTGACAAATGGCAGAAGAACTTTGATTATTTACCCGATGCCATAGTAGTAGAAGGCCCTAAAGCCGGAGGACATTTGGGCTTTAAGAAAGAACAGATACAAGATGAGAAATACGCTTTGGAATCCTTGATACCCGAAGTTGTAGCAATTGCAATGAACTATAAGGAAAGAAAAGATATTCCTGTAATTGCCGCAGGTGGAATCTCTACAGGCGAAGATATTGCACGATTCATGCAATTGGGAGCTTCAGCCGTACAAATGGGAAGCATTTTCGTAACAACCCAAGAGTGCGATGCTTCACAAACCTTCAAAGAGGTTTATATCCACTCTAAGCCCGAAGACGTTCTCATTATCGAAAGTCCCGTAGGAATGCCCGGACGAGCCATTGATGGGGAATTTATCCGTAATGTAGAGAAAGGACAGGAAAAGCCCAAATGTTGCTCATTCCATTGCATCAAGACGTGTGACTATCAGAAGAGTCCTTACTGCATCATCAAAGCACTGTATAATGCGGCCAAAGGAAATATGAAAAGAGGATATGCATTTGCAGGTAGTAATGCTTTTCTCTCTGAAAAAATACGCAGTGTAAAAGAAGTGATAACTACATTGAACAATGAGTTTCTTTTAGCAACCTGCCAATTAGCCCCAGCGAAAATGAAAACTTAAAAACAATTCAATATGATGAAAAAGAGTATTGTCCGACCAGAGACCAGTCAGTTAGCAGAAAACGCTCTTAAAGAGCATAAGAAAAAAGTTGGAGAAGTTATTCTTGTAGCAATTACTCCACGAACAACAATTGAACTTCCGGCCAATCTATCTCAAGCTGAAATAGCCGAACGTGTAGAACTCTATAAAAAACTGCATAGTTCCAAAATATAATTCAGTTGATTTTTCATCGATTGACAAAATATAAAAGCCCTGAAGTGCGAAACTTCAGAGCTTTTTAAATCATTCTCCTATTAACAGTTTACTTATTGCAGCATTATTCATAGCCCATTCATAGGTGTAAGCCTCATAGGCTTCAAGAGTATCCATCATCCGGTATCACTGGTACGTTTCATGAAAAGTAAATTTCGTTCGGGTAGTCAGTTGTACACTGAGGATATCTAAAGGGAGTGTAGTATCCGGATATCCCTATCCCCCTACTCCCGTCACTGTCTTCAGCAAATAACCTATCAGAAAACTGATTCCGGCCACGGAGAAGCTCAACACTGCCATCTCTGTGAAACGTCGTTTAAAGCTTTCATTACGGGCAATGGCATAATAATAGTTGAAAAAAGCAATAATCAGCAACGCCATCACCAGCATGATGCATAAAGCCAGAACAGGACTTGACAATAAGATAAACGGACCTACCAAAGCCACTACGGTTATGATATAAGCTATCCCCGTATAAATAGCTGCCTTAACCGGACGCTTATTATGAGTCTTTTCTGATTTAGTGGAAAGGTATTCGGAAGAAGCCATAGAAAGTGCCGCTGCAATCCCTGTAATGCTGCCGGTCAGCGCAATCAGTTTCGTATCATTCAGCGCCAGCGTGAAACCTGCCAATGCTCCGGTAAACTCCACCAAGGCATCATTCAGCCCTAGGACCACCGAACCCATATATTGCAAGCGCTCCTCATCTATCATTTCAATAAGCTTTTCTTCATGGTGCTGCTCATCCCGCGCCATCTCGGCAAAGTGTTCCATACTCGGGTATTGGGAATATACCCCACTCGTTTCTTTCTCTCCCAGTTCCAGACGACGAACGGCAAACGTAGCACCCAGTAGACGCACTAACCATACATAAAAGCAGATTTCAAAACGATTAGGACTGACATCCTGATGAGTATAGCCTCGCAGTGTGGCGTAATGCCTACGTTCATCCTCTGCAATACGTTGCAATATCTCCCGGTTATGGGGATTCTTTTCCTTTGCCGCTAACTTCTGGTATATAATACTCGATGTTATTTCCTCTTTCTGAAAGCCAATCATCCTTTTTATCAATTCTTGTTCAGTCTCTTTCTCCATGCTCTTTATTTTAAGGATACACTAAATTATAAGTTATTTATCAGGTACAACAATCCAAGCAATAATTGTTTCCGGTCAGAATGATTTTTTAATAAAACATAGAAAGCTGATCGGTACGCAGACTCTTCATTTCCCGTTCTTTAATCACCACATCCTTATCTACTTCTCCGATTAGCATCGGAGAATCCTTATCGTGTTTACTCCGGTTAAATTTTGCCGTATTATAATTATCTTTAATAGCATAGCAATAAATGCAGCCATTAAGGCAACTTTCATAAGTGCCGATGTCAATACTTTCCACACAACGGCAAATGTCCCGCTGATTCTTGTCTTTACGGGCAGTAATAGGATATCCGATAATTCGTTCAATCAACCTATTGTCAACGCACACTCCACCCGAAATACCCAAATGAGATAAGTCGACCTTTGTTGTACAAGTATCTAACTCCATAGAACATTCATCCGCAACCTTCTTAAATGAAATGGCCATTGAATCGATATCTTCCTTTATCAACGGCTTGATATGAAACTCACGGAGAGAGGCACGCACATGCGGATAATGATCAATAAAACCCAGCATACACTTTTCAGTATAATCATGCAAAGCAAATGCCATTTCAGCAAATTTGTCTTGATGAAAAGCAACTGTGTATTGTTCATTCGTAAGAATAGGATCATATCGCCACACCACTTTCTCCCTTCCTATCTTATCAGAAAGGCGTTTGAATGTATCTATACGCTTTTGAAGTGGTGGCAGTTTACTTTCAAGTTCCGTTCCGTACGGATTCAGTGTAAACTGGAAATAGTATTTATAGTCCTGCAATCTGTCCAGTTTATCAATCATCGGTGCAGGATTCTTCGTCCAAAAGACAACGCAATCAATAACAGCAGGGTCCAGGTTGACCCTGCTGATCATATTAGGATTATACGGATTAGGTACCAGAACATACCTTTCTTTTATCCGGTTGAGAAACCACTCCGAATAAAAAGCAGGTATATCCGTCCTGCGACTGGCACTGATGATCATCTTCCTACCTCGCTATTCGTCGGAAGATGGAACCACGTAATCTTCTTTAATGAATTCGTCATATACCCTCTTGGGGTGGTCAAAATGAGCCACACCTGTACGATCTTCATTAAAGTTCTCGCGTCGGATTTTTTTCAGTTTCAAATTGTCTTCAGCATACTCTCTGAGTTTCCTCTTTTCACTTCCGTACAAAGAGCTATCCAACACCTCGGACTCCAACAAACCTTCCCTGGGAGTGATGGTAGGCAATAGATTTTGTTCCAGCAGTCCGCGATAAGCACCATTGTACTCACACCAAACATTATCGCCCAAAACAAACAAGCGATACGTATAGTTTGACCATGCCGTCTTGATGGTAATCTCGCGGGCATAGATTTCTACTGTTGCCTCCGAATTGTAATTCGGATCACGAATGACAACCAACTTTCTGCCTGAAATATCCTCTTTTACTAAAGTTGTCCATCTCTCACAATTCAGGATCTCTTCGATAATTTCAGGTAGTTTTTCTCTAATCTCAAAATGTATTCTCATATTCTTTGCCTGTGGGTCAGGACTTTTTTACTACCCCCCAATTTGATATATGCCCCTAAAGATAACGAGAATTTGCCAGAAAAACAATAAAAAATCCGTTATCTATTCGCCATGTGATAGATATTTTCCATATCATCGCGATGTAAAACCTTCAATTTTCCGGTTGTTGTACTACCACCGGAACTGCATTTATCTGCCATGAGTTTGATTTCTTCGTCAGTGGCCTGCCGTCCTATCAGCTCGCAAATACTAACCGGCATTCCAATTGCGCGATAGAAATCTTCCATGGCTTCAATACCTGACAAAGCAGTATGTCCGGGTGATTTAAAATCATTTGTTACACCCATCACATTCACGGCAAACTGAGCGAAACGGGTTACATTTTCTTTGTAAACATACCGTGCCCAGCTTCCCCAAAGAGCTGCCAGACCTGCACCATGTGCTACATCGAATAGTGCACTCAGTTCATGTTCAAGCTGGTGTGTTGCCCAGTCACCGGTTGTTCCACATCCCGTCAAATCATTGTGTGCCAAGCTACCTGCCCACATAATTTGGGCACGATGTACATAATTCTCCGGTTCTTTCAGTACTTCAAAAACGCTATCTTTTACCGTACGGAGAATACTTTCAGCAATGGCATCAGTCACCATCATATCGTCATCATGAGAGAAATAACGTTCCATGGTATGCATCATAATGTCCGTTACACCGCAAGCTGTCTGATAGTTGGGCAATGTATAAGTCCGTTCCGGATTCATCACAGCAAATTTGCAACGGCACAGATTATTGGAATAACCTTTTTTCAAATCACCGTCCTCATTGGTTATCACGGTACTGTTACTCATTTCACTCCCCGCAGCAGGAATTGTCAGTACGGTAGCAACCGGCAGACAAGCTTCCGCATGGGCTCGTCCCATATAAAAATCCCAGACTTCACCCTCATAAGGTACACCAAAAGCAATCGCCTTCGCAGAATCAATCACACTACCGCCACCTACGGCAAGAATGAAATCAACCTTTTCTTTCCGACACAGTTCAATACCCTCGTGTACTTTCGACAAACGTGGATTAGGAACCACCCCGCCCAGTTTTACGTAAGCAATGCCTTCCGCCTCCAATGCCCGGCATATTTTATCCAGCAAACCGGAACGCTCCGCACTCTGTCCGCCATAATGTACTAGGACTTTAGTGCCGCTATATTGCTTCACCAATTTCCCTGTTTTATCTTCCGATAATGCTCCAAACACAACCTGTGTGGGTGCATAGTAAATAAAGTCTTTCATCGTCAATTTCGTTTTTTATTCTGATACAAAGATAAGCATATTGAGGGTAGAAAGGTTCATAGAAACTATAACTTTTCATTATCTTTGCACCGTAATTACCGACTAACTAATCCGATAATAAATATTATGGCATTTACCAACAACATTATGATTGTCCGCCACAGATTGCTGACAGAGCTGGTAAAACTGTGGAGGGATAACGAACTTGTAGAGAAAATAGACCGTCTTCCCATTGAATTGAGTCCGAGAAGGTCAAAACATGCAGGACGCTGCTGCGTACATAAAGAACGCGCCGTGTGGAAATACAAATCACTGCCGTTGCTGGGACTGGATATGGAAGATGAAAAAGATGAATTAACCCCATTATCAGAGTATGCAGTACATGCACTGGACCGTGCAGAAAACGGAACGCCGAAAGATAACATCATGTGTGTGATTGACGAAGCATGTTCCGCCTGCGTACAAATCAATTACGAAATCACCAACCTTTGCCGCGGATGTACCGCCCGTAGCTGCCAGACCAACTGTCCGAAGAAAGCTGTCCATGTAAAGGAAAGCGGACAGGCATGGATAGACCATGATGAATGCATCAGTTGTGGTATTTGCCACAAGAGCTGTCCCTATCATGCTATCGTCTATATCCCAGTACCTTGCGAAGAGGCTTGTCCGGTGAAAGCTATCAGCAAGGATAAGAAAGGTATCGAACACATCGACGAAAGCAAATGTATCTATTGCGGAAAGTGTCTCAACGCTTGTCCGTTCGGAGCAATTTTCGAAGTGTCACAGGTATTCGATATCCTGCACAAGATACGCAAAGGAGAAAAAATAGTGGCCATTGTGGCACCGTCTATCCTGGGACAATTCAAGACTACTATTGAGCAGGTATATGGCGCACTCAAAGCTGTAGGATTCACTGATGTCATCGAAGTGGCTCAGGGAGCTATGGATACGGTCAGCAACGAAGCACATGAATTGATAGAGAAGTTGGAAGAAGGACAGAAGTTTATGACTACTTCCTGTTGTCCTTCCTACATAGAACTCGTAAATAAACATATTCCGGGCATGAAGCCCTATGTTTCAAGTACAGGTTCACCCATGTATTATGCCGCACGAATTGCTAAGGAGAAATATCCGGATGCCAAAGTCGTTTTCATCGGCCCGTGTGTAGCCAAACGTAAAGAGGCCCAGCGTGATGAAGCTGTAGATTTTGTTATGACTTTCGAAGAAGTGGCGTCTGTATTGGACGGACTGGATATTCAGTTAGAGCAATCGCAACCTTATACCATGTCGTTCGCATCCGTGCGCGAGGCACATGGATTTGCCCAGGCTGGTGGCGTAATGGGAGCAGTAAAAGCCTATCTGAAAGAAGAAGCTGACAAAATCAATGCCATCCAAGTAGCTAATCTGGATAAGAAAACCATCGGTTCATTGCGGGCGTATGCCAAATCAGGCAAAGCACCGGGGCAATTTATAGAAGTGATGGCATGTGAAGGTGGCTGTATCACCGGACCTTGTACGCACAATGAGATTGCCGCAGGTAAACGTCAGTTTGTACAAGAATTAGCTAAACAGGAAAAGACGTATTAAAATTGATGAATAGGTACGCGGACAACGCGGACTAAACGGACGAACACGGATTTAAAAGGCTACGCTTATTGATAACTAAATCCGCGTTATCGTGCGTCATCTGCGGACGAAAAATAAAAATCCGCGCTCGTCCGTTTAGTCCGTGTCGTCCGGGTATCCATTAATAAAACAACATGAAGAATCTGATTGACCGATTGCATAGTGAACGAAGTCTAAGTGCTGAAGAATATAAAGCACTACTCCTTTGCCAAGACGCTGATACTTTAAAGTATCTGCAGGAGCAGGCACGGGAGGTGTCACTTGAGCAGTTTGGCAATCGGGTATTTATTCGTGGGCTGATCGAGATTACCAACCATTGCCGTAACAATTGCTATTATTGCGGTATACGGAAAGGAAATCAATCTGTTCTCCGTTATGAGTTGACACGGGAAGATATTCTGGAATGTTGTCGTGAAGGGTATACCCTCGGTTTCCGGACTTTCGTCTTGCAAGGTGGTGAAACATCCTCCGTAAAAGATGATTTTATCCTTGAAACTGTTACTGCTATACATCGTGAGTTTCCGGATTGCGCCATCACACTATCATTAGGCGAAAAGTCCCATGAGACTTACGAGCATTTCTTCCGGGCGGGTGCCAATCGATATTTGCTTCGCCACGAAACGCATAATGAAGAGCATTACCATCATCTGCACCCCGATAAGATGTCTATCAGACAACGCCTGCAATGTTTGGCATGGCTGAAAGAAATAGGATATCAGACAGGAACAGGTATTATGGTAGGGAGTCCGGGACAAAACACCGATCATCTGGTGGAAGACCTCCTTTTTATAGAGCGATTTCATCCTGAAATGATAGGAATCGGTCCTTTTATTCCTCACCACGATACCCCGTTTGCAGCATGCCCGCCGGGAAGCATGGAGATGACCCTGAAACTTCTTTCCATCTTCCGGTTAATGCATCCGAAGGTATTATTACCCTCTACCACAGCATTAGCAACGCTTGCACCGGATGGACGGGAACGCGGAATACTGGCAGGAGCCAACGTAGTAATGCCGAACCTTTCTCCCCGGAACAACGGAACAAATACTCACTTTATGATAACAAAGCCTCTTTGGGAGCCGAAGCCGCAGAAGGCTTACAACAATTAGAAGAGAAACTGACGGTTATCGGATACCGGATATCGAAAGAAAGAGGAGACTACTAATCACTAATCACTCACCCCTAATCACTAAAAAACGTGTATAATGTAAGTTCAAAACAGGCAGAAGAGTTCATCGATCACCCGGAGATACTGGATACGCTGGACTATGCCCGTACCAATAAAGACAACCGTGCCCTCATTGAGAGTCTGCTCGAAAAGGCAGCCTCATGCAAAGGTTTGTCCCATCGTGAAGCCGCTCTACTGTTAGAATGCAACCAGCCCGACCTGACGGAACGCATCTTCCATCTGGCACGGGAAATTAAGCAAAAACTATATGGCAACCGCATCGTAATGTTCGCCCCGTTATACCTTTCCAATTATTGTGTGAACGGATGCGTTTACTGCCCCTATCATGCAAAGAACCGCACTATCGCTCGCAAGAAATTATCACAAGAAGAAATACGCCGGGAAGTGATTGCCTTGCAGGATATGGGACACAAACGTCTGGCACTGGAAGCCGGCGAAGACCCGCTACGCAACCCCATCGATTATATTCTGGAATCTATTCAGACCATCTATGGTATTCATCATAAGAATGGTGCTATCCGGCGGGTAAACGTGAATATTGCCGCTACAACGGTAGAGAACTATCGTCGGCTGAGAGATGCAGGTATCGGTACTTACATTCTTTTCCAGGAAACCTATCACAAGGGGAATTACGAGACCCTGCACCCCACAGGTCCTAAAAGCAAATATGCCTATCACACCGAAGCTATGGACCGCGCCATGGAAGGTGGTATTGACGATGTAGGTATAGGTGTATTATTCGGGTTGAATACCTATCTATACGATTTCGTAGGATTATTGATGCATGCCGAACATCTGGAAGCTGCATTCGGTATCGGACCGCATACGATCAGTGTACCCCGTATCTGCCCAGCGGATGATATTGAAACAAAAGATTTCCCCAATGCCATTTCTGATGAAATGTTCTGCCGCCTCGTTGCGGTAATCCGCATTGCAGTGCCTTACACCGGAATGATCATTTCCACCCGTGAATCAGAAGCTGTACGACGTAAGGTATTGGAATTAGGTATTTCACAAATCAGTGGCGGTTCACGCACCAGCGTAGGCGGATATGCCGTACCAGAAACGAAAGAAGAGAACTCGGCCCAATTCGATATCAGCGACCGCCGCACACTGGATGAAGTTGTAAACTGGTTGCTCGATCTGGGACATATCCCCAGTTTCTGTACGGCTTGTTATCGTGAAGGTCGGACGGGTGACCGTTTCATGTCTCTTGTCAAGCGGGGACAGATAGCAAATTGCTGTCAGCCCAATGCCTTGATGACTCTGAAAGAATATCTGGAAGATTACGCTTCACCCGAAACCCGGGAAAAAGGTATCCGCCTCATTCATGAAGAGATGGAACGCATCCCGAATTCGAAAATCCGGGAAATAGCTCTGCGAAACCTGCATGAGATAGAGGAAGGGAAAAGAGATTTCAGATTTTAAAAAGAAAATGATAATTTATTAACCCCTTAATATTGAGACTAATGAATCAGACTCCTAATGCCAACCGCCTCCACATCGCCCTCTTCGGACGGCGAAACAGTGGAAAATCCAGCCTTGTCAATGCCTTGACAGGGCAAGATACCGTTATAGTCTCCCCCACTTCCGGCACTACTACTGATCCTGTGACAAAAGCAATGGAAATTCATCCACTCGGCCCGTGTCTGCTTATTGACACTCCGGGCTTCGATGACGAAGGCGAGCTGGGAGAAATGCGCGTAGAATGCACCTTGAAAATAATCGGAAAAACCGACATCGCCCTGTTGCTTTGTGAAACCGGAGACGCACAGGAACAGGAATGGCTTCAACGATTGAAAGAACGAGGGATCCCTGTCATATTGCTTCTGAACAAAGCTGACGTACGCCCCAATACGACAGAGCTGGCAGAACAGATAAAAGCAAGTTGCGGACAGCCTCCCATCATCATCAGTGCCAAAGACGGCACAGGTATCGAAGCCATCCACCGCGCCATTCTGGAAAAGTTACCTGCCGATTTCGGAGAACAAACCATCACCGGGAACCTCGTAGCAGAAGGTGATGTAGTAGTGTTAGTCATGCCCCAGGACCTTCAGGCACCTAAAGGACGACTTATCCTTCCCCAAGTACAGACAATCCGCGAACTTCTGGACAAGAAATGCCTGATCATGAGTTGTACCACAGATAAGCTGAAAGACACATTGTGCGCACTTGCTAATCCCCCCAAATTAATTATCACAGATTCGCAAGTATTCCACACCGTATACGAACAAAAACCGGCTGAAAGCCGGCTCACTTCTTTCTCCGTGCTCTTTGCCGGATACAAGGGAGATATACACTATTGTGTAGAAAGTGCATTCGCCATCGACCGACTAACGGAACAATCCCGCGTATTGATAGCCGAGGCCTGTACCCATGCTCCACTGACAGAAGATATAGGCAGAGTAAAAATCCCCCACCTGCTGCGTAAGCGAACAGGTGAAGGATTGCAGATAGATATTGTCTCCGGAAATGATTTTCCAGAAGATTTATCCCCATACAATTTGATTATCCACTGTGGCGCCTGTATGTTCAATAGAAAGTATGTACTGAGTCGCATTGAACAGGCACGGATGCAAAAAGTTCCCATGACAAATTATGGGGTAGCAATTGCCTACATCAGTGGAATACTAGACAAAATAGAAAAATAATGAGCCACTCTACTCCAGTTCCTCCAGCACTTTCTTCACATCCACCGCCTGAAGCCTCCCGTACACCTTCTCTCCAATCATCACTACGGGCGCCAGTCCACACGCTCCTACGCAACGCAGACAATCGAGTGAAAACTTCCCGTCCGGTGTCGTTTCTCCGACTTCGATGCCCAGCACACGCTTGAATTCCTCAAGCAATTTCTCCGAACCACGTACGTAGCACGCCGTTCCCATACACACCGAAATAGGATGTTTACCTTTAGGAGTCATCGTAAAGAAAGTATAGAATGTTACCACACCATACACACGCGACACCGGAACATTCAGCTTTGCAGCAATCAGGCGCTGCATCTCTTCCGGCAGATAGCCGTGCAGATGCTGCGCTTCATGAAGTATATTGATAAGTTCGCCCGGCTGGTTGCCATGCTTGTCACAAATAGCACGCACTTGTTCGGCAACGTCACAGGCTAATTTGATATCTGACATAGTTTCTCCGTTTTAATAAGTTAATCAATCGCCTTATTGAAATAATGCGTATGCAGCAACCGTTCTGCAGTCTCACTCAGCGGTTTGCCCAGATATTCCTCGTACAACGTCTTGATGTACGGATTCTCATGCGACTTGCGCAAAGGCTTCTGTGCATCTTCCCGATACAGTGCATTGGCACGTGCATACAGCACTTCCGAGTTGCCATGATGCAACGGTTGTCCGCCACCACCGATACAGCCACCCGGACATGCCATAATCTCAATCACATGATACTCATTCCGCCCATGGCGAATATCTTCCAACAATTGACGCGCATTACCCAGACCATGAGCAATACCCACCTTCAGTTCAAAACCATCCAGATCAATCGTCGCACGGCGCACACCGGCCAGACCACGCACCTGTTCGAAGTTCACATTCTCCAATGTCCGCCCGGTATAAATCTCATAAACCGAACGCAATGCCGCTTCCATCACACCACCGGTCGTTCCGAAGATGACACCGGCACCCGTTGAAGCTCCCATCGGATGATCAAATTCCTTATCCGTCAGTAGCGTAAAACCTATGTTAGCACGTCTGATAAGTCGTGCCAGCTCACGGGTGGAAATAGAATAATCCACGTCCGGACTGCCATCTGTCTTAAACTCATTGCGGTCGCACTCATACTTCTTCGCCAGACAAGGCATAATAGATACCACTACCAGCTTTTCACGCGGAATACCCATCTTCTCCGCCCAGAATGTTTTGGCAATGCTACCGAACATCTGCTGCGGCGAGCGTGCCGTAGAAGGAATATCAAGCATATCGGGGAAATGATGTTCAAAGAAATTCACCCATGCCGGACAACAGGAAGTCAGGATAGGCAGGCGAACAGATTTATCCCCATTCATATAACGTGTCAGGCGGTTCAATATCTCGGCACCTTCTTCCATGATGGTAAGGTCTGCTGCAAAGTCTGTATCAAATACATAATCAAAACCCAATTCACGAAGGGCGTACACCATCTTTCCCGTTACTAACGTCCCGGCAGGCAGTCCGAACTCTTCTCCCAGAGCCGCACGAACAGCCGGAGCTGTCTGTACAATAACTACCTTATCCGGATTTTCCAGATCCAGCAACAGGCGGTTAGTATGATCGCGTTCCGTCAATGCCCCTACCGGACAAACAGCTACACATTGTCCGCAATAAGTACATTCACTGTCACTCATCATCTTATCGAAAGCCGGAGCAATCGTAGTATTGAAACCACGGCGAATGGCTCCCAAGGCGCCTACTGTCTGTACTTCATTGCATACACTCTCGCAACGGCGGCAAAAGATGCATTTATCCATATTGCGTACAATGGACGAAGTGACTTCACGCTTACGAGGCGAAAGCTCCCCACCATTATAAGGCATCCGCCGGATATTGAAACGCAGCGCCAAAGTCTGCAACTCACAGTCGCCGCACTTCGGACAGGTAAGACAATCATTCGGATGATCCGAAAGTATCAGTTCAGCTACCACCTTGCGGGCATTCATCACACGCAGGGTACTGGTACGTACTACCATTCCTTCTGTACAACGGGTAGCGCAGGCGGGAGCCAGATTACGACGTCCTTCCACCTCCACGACACAGATGCGGCACGAGGCCGGATTATTCTTAACGCAAGTGCCCTTCAAATCAATATGACAAAGGGTGGGTATATCTATACCGATTTTCCGTGCGGCTTCCAGGATAGTCGAACCTTCGGGCACGGTAATATAATGGCGGTCTATTTGCAGGGTTATTTGTTTTTCTTCCATTTTCTTTCAGTTTAGTTCCCTTAAACTACATTGATTGCTTTGAATTTACAGCGTGCCATGCACATGCCGCACTTAATGCACTTGTCCGGATTGATGACATGCGGTTTGCGCACATCACCCAGAATGGCATCCGCCGGACAATGTTTAAAGCAAAGATGGCAACCAATGCACAATTCCGGATTAATAGTATAAGTCAGTAATGATTTGCACTGCTTCGCCCGGCAAGTTTTATCCCTCACATGCTCCACGTATTCATCATAAAAGTTATTGAGCGTAGACAGTACCGGATTGGGTGAAGTCTGTCCCAGCCCGCACAAGGCGGTATCCTTTATCACCTTTCCCAATGTAGAGAGTGCATCCAGATCTTTCATCGTGCCCCGTCCTTCGGTTATCTTGTTCAGCAGTTCCAGCAGACGCTTGTTACCAATACGGCAGGGCGTACATTTTCCGCATGATTCTTCCACCGTAAAATCAAGATAGAAGCGTGACACAGAAACCATACAATCATCTTCATCCATTACAATCATACCACCGGAGCCCATCATCGAGCCTTCCGCCAGCAAGTTGTCAAAGTCAATCGGTGTATCCAGGTGCTTTTCTGTCAGGCATCCCCCCGAAGGTCCACCCGTCTGCACCGCCTTGAATTTCTTTCCTCCCTTAATGCCACCGCCAATTTCATAAATCACCTCACGCAGTGTCGTACCCATTGGCACTTCTATCAAGCCGACGTTATTAATCTTACCGGCCAAGGCAAATACTTTTGTCCCTTTCGAACGTTCCGTACCGATAGAGGCGAACCATTCCGCACCTTTTGTCAGGATGATGGGAATATTGGCCAGAGTCTCCACGTTGTTCACATTGGTTGGCTTACCCAAATAGCCGGCTTCTGCGGGGAAAGGAGGTTTCAAAGTCGGTTCTCCCCGCTTTCCTTCCATAGAGTGGATCAGGGCAGTTTCCTCACCGCATACGAATGCTCCCGCACCGTAACGTATCTCAATATCAAAACTGAAATCCGTACCGAATATATTCTTTCCCAGCAGCCCGTATTCACGTGCCTGGGCAATAGCTATTTTCAATCTTTGTATGGCCAACGGATATTCTGCCCGGATATATACCAATCCTTTCGGAGAACCAATGGAATAACCGCAAACTGCCATTGCCTCAACAATGGAGTGCGGATCACCTTCCATGATGGAGCGGTCCATAAAGGCACCGGGGTCTCCTTCATCGGCATTACACACCACATATTTCATATCAGCCTGTTGCTTATGGGCAAACTCCCACTTCTTCCCTGTGGGGAAACCGCCGCCGCCGCGTCCGCGAAGTCCGGAACGTTTTATCACGTCAATCACTTCCTCCGGCTTCTTATGGAGCAGACTATCTGCCAACGCCATATAGCCATCCAGTGCAATATATTCCTCAATGTTTTCGGGATCGATGAAACCACAGTTACGCAAAGCGATGCGCATCTGCTTCCGATAGAAATCCATGTGCTTGGAGTCACTGACGGTCTTCTCCGTCTTCGGATCGATGTAGAGCAGCCGTTCTATCTTTCGTCCCCCGATAATATGCTCTCTGACTATCTCGTCGGCATCATCAGGAACCACCTGGGTATAGAAAGTGTTATCAGGGATAATCTTTACGATAGGTCCCTTTTCACAAAAGCCGAAACAGCCGGTAGTGATAATGTCCACCTTGTCGGCAATATTATTTCTCTCGAGTGCTTGCTGAAGACGTTCAGCAATAATGTGGCTGTCGGATGCCTTGCAACCTGTACCACCACAAATCAGAATTTGCAGATGCTCGGTTCCCAATGCCAACCCACAGCATTGCGTCGCAACCGTCTCATTGCTTTCTTCGCGTAACAAGAGCGTGCCTTCTGCCCTTTTCTTGATAATTTTCAGATCATGGATAGTTAGTACTTTCATTTTGTAATAGATTTGGGGTCGGGAACAAAGATACAAAAAGACTTGAGATTACAAAAGGAAAGCAACAAAGATTACAGGAGGGAAAATACAAGCCTATAGATTACAATATGACATAATTCACAGATAACAATATATAAGTATTCACGAAAAGGATATTCACTATTTATAGGTATTGTCCCATCTCCTCATTTGGTGGTAAAGGAACTTTGAAAGCCGTAGAAAACGTAAATACTGTCATCTCTCCGGCCCTCATCGGCTGGTCGGCATTGGAACAACGTGCCATTGACAAGAAGATGCTGGAACTGGACGGTACTCCTACTAAATCAAAATTGGGTGCCAATGCCATTCTGGGCGTTTCTCTGGCTGTAGCCAAGGCTGCTGCAAATTACCTCGACATACCTTTATACAGATATATTGGTGGAGTAAATACTTACGTTATGCCTGTCCCCATGATGAATATCATCAACGGTGGTTCACATAGCGATGCTCCCATTGCTTTTCAGGAATTCATGATCCGCCCTGTAGGTGCACCTTCTTTCCGTGAAGGCCTGCGCATGGGTACTGAAGTATTCCACGCCTTGAAGAAAGTATTACACGACCGCGGCCTGAGCACTGCCGTAGGAGATGAAGGAGGTTTTGCCCCTGCATTGGACGGTACTGAAGATGCACTGGATTCCATCATGGCAGCTATCAAAGCAGCAGGCTACGAACCGGGTAAAGATGTAAAAATCGGTATGGACTGTGCATCCTCTGAATTCTATAAGAATGGAGTGTACGACTACACTATCTTCGAAGGTGAAAAAGGTAAGAAGCGTACTGCAGATGAGCAGATTGATTACATGGAATATTTGATTAATAAATACCCGATTGACTCTATTGAGGACGGAATGAGCGAAAACGACTGGGACGGCTGGAAGAAGCTGACCGAACGTATCGGCGATCGTTGCCAGCTGGTAGGAGACGACTTGTTTGTAACAAACGTAGAGTTCCTTGCCAAAGGCATTGCTATGGGCTGTGCCAATTCTATCCTCATTAAAGTCAACCAGATCGGCTCGCTCAGCGAAACGCTGGATGCTATCGAAATGGCTCACCGTCACGGCTATACCACGGTTACTTCCCACCGCTCCGGTGAAACGGAAGACGCCACTATTGCCGACATCGCTGTAGCAACCAACAGCGGGCAGATCAAGACCGGTTCGTTAAGCCGCTCCGATCGCATGGCTAAGTACAACCAACTGTTGCGCATCGAAGAAGAACTAAACGGACTTCCAGTATATGGCTACAAAAGAATAAAATAATGCTTTGTAATGAATAAGTCATAAAAGCAAATGAAGAATGTGGATTGATATTCCCAATCCCGTCATCAAGCTATACTTATTAAGGCTATTCCGATGGGCTTTAAGGTGAAATTTTACAGCATAAAAATCACATTGATAAACTTCTACCCACACCCAGTACCACTGGTGAGATTTTGGAGATTTAAAAGTATAAAGTAATTTATATTTTAGAAAAGTAGTTATCGGATTGACTTCTGGATATACATCAACACGAAGGCGTTTCAGTTCTTCTGTAGGAACTTTGACAAATCCGTTACCAGACATCAATTTTTCTTTTTCTTCTTTAGAAAAAGTTCCTGATATCTCATTCAGATTTACAACATTCTTCTTTAAGATTTTGCTGTTTTTATATTCCTTTTCAAGTTCCCCATAATGTCTTATTCTTTATCTTACTACGAAGGTACAAACTCTTCATTAATAAACAATCTTTTTCTATTTTTCTTTTCTATAGATCATTATACTTAACTTCTATTACATCAAAAACATAATAAAAAAGGTGCTTGCGTAGGCACCTTTTTTATTGCGTATACTTATTTCTGAACCTCTCCTTTTCATTGAAAAGAACAGGGTTCTCTGTACCGGCTACATCCACCAATGTTACCTTGTAAGTCTTAGTTCCATCCTCAGCAACTTCAACAGCTGCTTCTTTGATAGTTGCTTCCGAGTAATTTTCTTTAATGGCATCCTGAACTGCCTGTGGGAGTTCCTTCACATCAATCGGTTTAAACTCGTTGATCATCGTTGCGATTTCAACATCTGATACCATGTTGTCAGCAAATGCTACTGAAGTACCCAATCCCATTACCAATGCTACTGCTAAAAATAACTTTTTCATAATTCAAATTGTTTAAGTTAAACATTTATTGTTTGCTCTCACATAATATAATACAAGACGCATGCCAAAGCTGTTACTTAAGTCATATTTAGCTATATATCAGCCATTTGAACAAACAATATATAAAAGTATTTTCCTATTTTGAGTATTTTTTCCACAATTATGTGGAAATCTGTCCACAAACAAAAAAGCCACGATCCGAATGGATAGCGACTCTTCTTTCTATATCCTCACCATACCGTTCAAAAAAAAACGGGAGCTTTTTTAATAGACTATGAGAGCAGGAAATTATTATCAAAACTATCGGGAGGTAAAACTCCTGGTAGTTCATTACCTCTTTATCTCTTATTTATCTCCTTAATCACTTATTCAACAACTTTTTAGCTCCATTCTTTGTTTAGATGAGATAAAAACTTTAATCCATAATCCATGAAAGTACATGAATACCAAGCAAAGGAAATTTTCTCCCAATATGAAATTCCGGTAGAACGGCATGTGTTATGTAATACACCCGATGAAGCAGTCAAAGCTTTCCGGCAATTAAGCACGGACCGAGTAGCTATCAAGGCTCAGGTACTGACTGGAGGACGTGGAAAGGCCGGAGGCGTAAAGTTGGCAAACAGTGAGGAACTAGTAAGACAACATGCTCAGGAAATCCTGAATATGACCATCAAGGGATTTCCCGTTACCCGGATTTTAGTCAGTGAAGCTGTGGAAATTGCAGCTGAATATTACGTCAGCTTTACCATTGACCGCAATGCACGTTCAGTTGTACTTATCATAAGTGCGGCAGGAGGAATGGATATTGAAGAAGTAGCCCGGAAAACACCGGAAAAAATCACCCGTTATCTTATCGATCCACTGATTGGACTCCCCAAATATCTGGCACAACGTTTTGCCTTCGCACTTTTGAACAACCGGAGCAGGCTAAGCGCATGACCTCCATCCTGCAGGATCTCTATAAAGCCTTTATGGAAAGTGATGCTTCACTGGCAGAAATCAATCCGTTAGTATTGACACCCCAAGGTATACTTCTGGCTATCGATGCCAAAATGGTATTCGATGATGCAAAAGGACTCAGCTATGTACGCATGGATGGAAATATAGGTTGCATGGTAAACGGAGCCGGACTGGCAATGACTACAATGGATATGATTAAGCTTTACGGCGGTTCACCGGCCAACTTTCTGGATATCGGCGGCAGTTCAAACCCTGTAAAGGTTATTGAAGCCATGAAGTTATTACTGAATGACTCGAAAGTAAAAGCCGTTTTCATCAATATATTCGGCGGAATCACCCGTTGTGACGATGTAGCGATAGGATTAATACAGGCTTTTGATCAGCTGCAAACGGAAATACCCGTCATCGTAAGACTGACGGGAACCAATGAGAATATCGGCAGAAAACTATTAAAAGACAGTAACCGTTTTCAGGTAGCGGAAACCATGAATGAAGCTACCCTAATGGCAGTAAAATCAGTGAAAGGAGAAATATTATGAGCATACTCATCAATAAATCGACCCGCTTGTTGGTACAAGGTATTACGGGCAGGGACGGACATTTTCATGCTGCTAAAATGAAAGAATACGGCACACATGTAGTAGGCGGCACCTCTCCGGGTAAAGGAGGCAGTACTGTAGACGGACTTCCTGTATTCAACACCATGTACGAAGCTGTAGAGAAAACGCAGGCCAATGCTTCCATTATATTCGTCCCCGCCAACCATGCGGCAGATGCCATCATGGAAGCTGCAGATGCCGGAATCAAACTGATTATTTGTATCTCCGAAGGCATCCCTACTCTGGACGTGATCAAGGCTTACCGCTTCACCCAACTAAAGGGGAGCAATGCTGATCGGTCCCAATTGCCCCGGTTTAATTTCACCGGAGAAAAGTCTGGCGGGTATTCTTCCCGGCAATGTTTTCAAAAAAGGAAATATCGGAGTGATCAGCCGTAGCGGAACTTTAACTTATGAGATCGTTTACCATCTCACTGTCAATGGCATGGGACAGTCCACTGCTATTGGTATGGGAGGTGATCCCGTGGTAGGTCTGTATTTTCGTGAACTGCTGGAAATGTTCCAGAATGATAAGAATACGGAAGCTATCGTCATGATCGGTGAGATTGGTGGCAATGCAGAAGAACTGGCGGCAGAGTATATACAGAAGCATGTGACAAAACCTGTTGTCGCTTTTATTGCCGGGCAATCAGCGCCTCCGGGAAAGCAAATGGGACATGCAGGAGCAATCATTTCCGGTAATTCCGGTTCTGCCGAAGAGAAAATTGCAGCACTCACGGCAGCAGGTATACGAGTGGCAAAAGAACCGGCAGAAGTTCCCATCTTATTAAAAGATTCACTTCCAAACAAATAACATAAACCTGTTGGCGAAATTTATTCATTTCTGTACAAAAATGAATAAATCTATGTTTTTTGTGTGTAATTTTTACCTCTTTTCTTTCTTGTCTTGTCACTTTCCCCACCCTCCCTCAGATACCTTCTGGATGGGGGTACAATGAGTCAGGGACTGAAAGGTATTCAGTCAGTGAGTGAAAGGCATTCAGTCCCTGACTGAATCAGATTCACTCAACGAGTCGGAGGAGTAGCTGAAGGGAAGGAAGATATTTACGAGTTTTTTGTAACTATAATTACCAACTGATGAAATATACAATGAATCATTATCTAACTCATATCGGAAAAGTAATGAATAAAAAAAGAGTGATAATGTGGTAAGGTGATAGGGTGATTAAAGTGGCTGCGCTATATATCAAAGAGTCTTATCCCGCTATCACTTTATCACCCTACCACCTTATCACATTTTGTTCATATCCCGAAAGAAAGAAATTAATTCCGCCAACGGGTAACATAACTACATTTTAAATCAACTCATAACTGGCGCTCTGGATAGGCATATCCAGATTATGCAATACCTTTTCAAGCAGAATTCCCTCCCGGTTATCGTACTCATAGCCAAAAGTGGCACGGATACCCTGAAGGATAAATTGCGTGGCACGGTCCAAGGCAATAGGAAGGCTGTCACCTTGCAATAAGGCTCCGGTGATGACGCTCGTAAAGGTATCCCCCGTTCCCGGATAGTGAGCAGGCAGATAGGGACAGGTTATTTTCCAATAACGATCTCCTACCCGATTGTAGGCATATACCGAAGTCTTGTGACTTTCTCCATGAACAGGGACGCTTGTAATAATAACTACCTGAGGGCCTGCATCAGACAAAAGACGAAGGTAAGATTTCAATTCTTCATCCGTATTATCCGCTTTATAAGGTTTATCCATCAGATAAAAAAGTTCAGTGAGATTTGGGGTGATCACATCCGCCTTTGCTGCCAGGTGACGCATCTCCCGGATCATTGATTCATCAAAGTTTGTGTATAGCCGTCCGTTATCTCCCAATACGGGGTCAACTACCACCAAGCTGTCCGGCTGGCGGAAGTCATCAATAAAATCCGAAACAATCTGTACCTGACGCGGAGCTCCGAGATATCCTGTATAGAAAGCATCAAACTGTACATCCAGCTTTTTCCATTCGGCAATAATTCTAGGCATTTCATCCGTCAGGTCAAGAATAGAGAACTCCGGATATTGCGTATGACTGGAGAGCACAGCCGTAGGTAAAGGGCAAACCTGAAAGCCCATGGAAGACAAAATCGGAATTACAACTGTAAGGGATACACGCCCAAAACCAGACAGGTCATGAACGGCAGCTATTCTCTTTACTTTATTTGTATACATTTTGGTTACTACATTTTTCTTTCACATAAAAAACTCCCCGCAAAGATAATCTTACGGGGAGTAAACAACAAGCCAAAAGAGAAAATGTTTGATTCAATTAAAGTTTAGGAATTAAGCTAATGCAAGTATCAGTATTTGTGCAGTAAGCACACGTAAAAACATGGTAAGCGGATAAACAGTGGCATATCCCACCGCAGGAGCATCACACGAAGTCAGATCATTGGAATACGCCAACGCGGGCGGATTCGTGGTTGAGCCACCCAATACTCCGATCAACGTATAATAGTTCAATTTAAAGACATATCGTCCGACAAGCCCGGCTATCAGCAAAGGAACAATAGTTATGATAACACCATAACCTACCCAGACATAGCCACCGTCATAAATCACCGTTTCCACAAATCCTTTACCGGCACCCAATCCCACACAAGCCAGGAAAAGGGAAATTCCTATCTCACGCAGCATCAGATTGGCACTCATGGTAGTATAAGTAATCATTTTGTACTGAGGGCCGAAGCGACTGATCAGAATGGAAACAATAAGAGGTCCACCCGCCAATCCTAACTTTACCGGCTGGGGAATACCCGGAAATACGAAAGGCGTACTACCCAGGATACATCCTAACGCTATCCCCAGGAATATAGGTATCAGATTAGGATGATCCAAGCGTTTCATTGAATTTCCCAATACTTTTTCCGCATGACTGACCGCCAGCTCGCTACCAACAATAGTAACACGGTCGCCCATCTGTAATTGTAATTGCGGAGCAGCAACCAAGTCCACTCCCGAACGATTCACACGGGTAATACTGGCTCCGAAATTATTACGTATCTTCAATTGGGAAAGCATCTTTCCATTCAGTTCAGGTTTCGTTATCAAGATACGACGGGAAATCAGTTTCTTATCCAATTGCTCCCATTGCATATCAATCTGCTTACCGAAGAAGACGCTAATAGCTTCAATATCTTTAGGGGTAGAGATAACCAAAATTTTATCATTCAGATGCAATACCGTATCTGAATTAGCCAATTCCGTTTCTTGCCCGTCATGATACCGTACACGCGAAATCACAAAATCACGGTTCATCAGCGGACGTATATCTTTTATCTTTTTCCCGTCGATAGCTTCATTACGGATTTCAAACGAAATAGGACGCACAGTGAGTTCCTGTATGTGTCCGAGTCCACGTTCAGCTTCCGCCTCTTCTGTCTTGGTATTGATACGCAAAATATATTTCAAGGCTATCAATGACAAGATAATACCGACTACACCCAGCGGATAAGCAACCGCATATCCCAATGCTATCTCAGGGGCATCTATTCCGTTCAAATCACTGTTTGCCTGCTGGGCAGCTCCAAGTCCCGGAGTATTTGTTACCGCACCGGAAAGGATACCGACCATAGTAGTGATAGGCGTACCCGTGACAAAATGTAATATAATCGTGATGACTACTCCCAGAAAAACGACCAGCATAGCCAACAGATTCAAGGTAAGTCCGCCTTTTTTGAAAGCAGAAAAGAAACCGGGTCCCACTTGCAACCCTATGGAGTAAACAAACAAGATCAGACCGAACTCTTTCATAAAATGAAGCAAGTGTTCATTCAGAGTCATATCAAAATGCCCGAATACAATACCCACAAAAAGTATCCATGTGATACCTAATGAAACTCCCGCCACTTTGATTTTAGCCAGCATGATGCCAAATGCTATCACAAGTGAAAGGATCAGTACGGAATGAGCCACTCCTCCACCCCAAAGATCAGGGTATCCTTCAAAAAGGTTCTTCAATAGTTCCATAACTTAAAGCATATATAATTTTATCTTCATATAATCCGTTTAAAGTCTCCCCGGAGAAATCACTTCTACGGGGAGACGCACACATTGAAACATAACTAAATCATAGTGGCATATTGCCGTGCTTTTTTAGGTGGGTTGCTCTGACTCTTGTTATGCGTCATTTCTAACGCCTGAATCAGCTTATACCGGGTATCACGAGGCATGATAATCTCATCAATAAAACCACGCTCGGCAGCCCGATACGGATTAGAAAACTTAAATTCATATTCCTGGATCAGACCGGATTTTTCTTCCGGTGTAACATTTCTATATAATATATTCACAGCACCTTCGGCTCCCATCACAGCTATTTCAGCCTGCGGATAGGCCAGATTGATGTCTGCCCCTGTCTGTTTGCTGGACATCACAATGTACGCACCGCCATAAGCCTTACGGGTTATCAGGGTAATTTTAGGGACAGTAGCTTCTGCATAAGCATAGACGATTTTTGCCCCGTGACGAATGATGCCATTATGCTCCTGCGTCACGCCAGGCAGGAAGCCCGGTACATCTTCGAAGGTAATCAACGGAATGTTGAAGCAGTCGCAAAAACGGATGAAACGTGCAGCCTTATCGGAAGCGTCTATATCCAGCACACCAGCCAGATAAGCCGGCTGGTTGGCTACAACTCCTACCGAACGACCATTCAGACGGGCGAAGCCAACCACAATATTCTTTGCAAAATGGGGCATCACTTCAAAGAAATATTGGTTATCCATAACCGGCTCTATTATATCCTTAATGTCATAAGGAATGTTCGGGTCTTCCGGAATCACAGTTTGAAGCTCTTCTGCCTGACGTCTGGCATCATCCGTACAAGGAATAAGCGGAGCATCCTCCATATTATTGGAAGGCAGGAAGCTGAGCAATTCGCGTATGGCCAGCATGGTTTCTTCTTCAGTGTTACACATGAAGTGAGTAACGCCACTCTTACTGCTATGTGCATAGGCTCCACCCAACTCTTCCTTGTCCACTTCTTCATGCGTAACCGTTTTCACTACATCCGGCCCTGTGATGAACATATGGCTTTTCTCTTTCACCATAAAAATAAAATCCGTCAATGCAGGTGAATAACAGGCACCGCCGGCACATGGGCCCAGAATAGCTGAGATTTGAGGAATCACCCCGGAAGCAATCGTATTCTGATAGAAAATAGAAGCATATCCTGACAAACTGCCGACACCTTCCTGAATACGGGCACCTCCCGAATCATTCAGAGCAATAACCGGAGCGCCATTTTTGAGTGCCAGTTGCTGTACTTTCACTATTTTCGCCGCATTAGTCTCACTCAAAGAACCGCCATGCACCGTAAAGTCATAGGCGTACACAAATACCGGACGACCGTCAATCTTGCCATAACCGGTCACCATGCCATCACCCGGAATCTGTTTTTCTCCATTCCGAAATTGGTGCAACGGTGATTTACAAACTTGTCCAACTCATTGAATGTCCCTTTATCCAGCAAGGCTTCTATGCGTTCGCGTGCGGTCATCCGCCCGGCAGCATGTTGTTTTTCTATCTTATCAATGCCTCCACCCTGCGAGGCACGCTTATTAAGTTCTTCAAACTGATTATATATTTCTGTCCTTTCCATACTTATTCTTCATTTATAATATCCAATGTCATTAAAATCTGGTTACTGCTCACTGAATCACCTTCCGCCACCAAGATTTCTCTCACTACACAGTCCGAATTGACCTTATAGTTGCTTTGCATTTTCATAGCTTCAAGCACCACTACAATATTTCCCGCCGACAAACGGTCACCTTTCTGTACAGGAATCTTCATAACTTTACCCGGCATCGGAGCAATAATCTTATCGTCCTGTCTCTCTTCTCCTCCTTTTCGCATACGCAAGTATTTCACCTGGGTATCTGCTATATCCACATGATAAGAGCGATAGAACAAATTCACATCATAGCTTTTTCCTCCTTCACCGCGGATGACTTCCGTATTGTAAGAATTTCCGTCGTGTAAGATGGAGCAGCCGCCGTTTTCTGCCATGGCAATATCCACATCGTAGATTCTTCCATCAACATTCAACCGGACTTTATTATCTTCTTTACTGACCAACGTCACGTCGGCAACGCGGTTTCCAATATGTATTTCCATTAACTACTTCCTCCCTCTTTAAATACGTAAAACTCCTTTTTGCAAACCGAACTCACGCCAGCGACTGATAGGACGACCATCAGACGATTGCGTGGAAGAATTCTCTTCCAGGTTCATCAGGTAATCTATATAAGCGGCAATCATGGCAATATTCTCAATTTCTTCATTATTACTGTTAGGACGCTGCAACATACGCGTGTTTTTCTCGATAAACAGCGTGTTGTATTCTCCCTTTACGAAATCGGGGTTGTGCATGATACGCTTCAGATAAGTAAGATTGGTCTTCAATCCGGTAATTTTATACTCATACAGCACACGGCGCATACGCTCAATGGCATACTGCCGATTGGTGGCCCATACGATCAGTTTTCCGATCATGGGATCATAATAGATAGGAATCTCATACCCTTCGTAAACATAGCTATCGATTCGGACACCGATACCGTTCGGTTCAGCCAATAACTTAATGATTCCCGGAGACGGCATGAAATTATTCTCTGTATCTTCCGCACAGATACGACATTCGATAGCATGTCCCCGCTGAAACAAATCTTCCTGTTTAAGATGCAACGGATAACCGGCTGCAATCATGATCTGTTCTTTCACTAAGTCCACACCCACCACTTCTTCGGTAATGGGATGTTCCACTTGCAAACGGGTGTTCATTTCCAGGAAATAGAAATGACGGTGCTTATCCACCAGAAATTCGATAGTACCTGCACCCGAATAGTTCACTGCTTTGGCGGCAGCCACAGCCTTCTCTCCCATCTCTCTGCGTAATTCCGGAGTGAGGAAGGGAGATGGACTTTCCTCCACAATTTTTTGATTTCTACGCTGAACAGAACATTCGCGATCGAATAAATGAATCACATTGCCATGATTATCACCCAATACCTGAAATTCAATATGATGGGGTTCCTCCACAAATTTCTCCAGATATACCGTATCGTCACCAAAAGCAGACATAGACTCCGAGCGGGCGGTATTGTAAGCCTCAACCACTTCATCCTCACTATGTATCAGTCGCATACCTTTTCCACCACCACCCATAGAGGCTTTCAGCATCACGGGATAGCCGATCTTATTACATATCATCACAGCCTCCCCGGCACTCTGCAAGGGTTGTTCCGTACCGGGAACTACCGGTACTCCGGCTGCAATCATGTGTTTACGGGCTGAGATTTTATCACCCATCGCTTCCATTGTTTCGGCAGAAGGCCCGATAAAAATAATGCCTTCTTCTTTGCAACGACGGGCAAAGTCGGCATTTTCAGATAAGAAACCATATCCGGGATGGATGGCATCCGCTTCATGCTGCCGGGCAGCACGAATTATATTCTCTATATTCAAATAACTGTCTCTGGAAGCTGCCGGACCTATCAAACAGGCTTCATCGGCATACATGACGTGTTTTGCTGCACGATCCGCTTCCGAATAGACAGCTACTGTACGTATTCCCATCTCTTTGCAGGAACGCATTACACGTACAGCAATCTCGCCTCTATTGGCAATCAATACTTTTTTAATCATTGTTCTTCTGTTTATCGCAAAGGGGTGCATCACATACATCCATAACAATACCCTCTTTGACTGCCGTCAGACAGTCATGACATAAACAGCCCGGATAATTCTTTTGCAAATAAGCACGTTGCTGCTCATTCAGTCGTACCGTAGCGCAATGGCATGACAAAATCCGATCGTGCATACACTCAAAGGTTGCACCACAACGCGGACATACCTTTTTCATAGGCATCCCTTTCGCATTAATTAAATTAAAACAATTATACGTTCGTACTGTTCCCCTAATCCCACGAGTAGCAACAGACTTTAACGAATGGCAGGTCTTCTGACTGACTCCCTTTCTGATTCCTTCCCGGCCTCCAATTCACAGCCAGTGGCTAAAGTATTTATCAAGAAAGTTATGGAGCTTCACAGCAGCGGGACTGTCCGGGATTTACACCCGATTCCCTTTTAATCCAAATGAAAGAAATGTTCATCCGAAACCAATTCGAGGCAAAGATAGTGGAAATTATCATTGGAGATGCTTTTTAAAACAAAAAATATAAGCAGGGAATATTTTTTTCTATCATCCGTTGGATTATAGATTTTATTTCTAACTTTGTCAGCGATAACGGTTTCCAAATCACCGCAAGCGTGAAACGGAATTAAAAGGGAATCCTGTGAAAATCAGGGACTATCCCCGTAGCTGTAAGTTTCATCTCCCTACCATGTGGAGAAAAGATTGTGGCATTCTTTAGCCACTGGTCCTGCAAAGACCGGGAAGGCGCCACAACGGAAACAAGTCAGAAGACCTGCCGATATCTGTAATCATTCAGGCTTTCGGGTGAAAAGCAATAGAGTGTATCCTCCAAGATTCATTTTATTACTTACTCTCCTTATTTTGCCGTTTGATTTAGTATAGCTAACTAAACAAGGAATATTTATTTGTTAAATCTTAAATTACAGGTATGATCAATTCGGAGACTTTCATCGTCAAAAGAGATGGGAAAAAAGAAGCGTTTTCACTTGATAAGATCAAGAACGCAATTAGTAAAGCATTTTTATCTGTCGGCAGTTTTGCCACACAAGATGTGATCACCAACATACTCAGCCGCGTGAACATCAGTGATGGAACCAGTGTAGAAGATATACAGAACCAAGTAGAAGTGGCACTGATGGCTGAACACTATTACAGTGTAGCAAAAGCGTTCATGCTATACAGACAGAAACATCTGGAAGACCGGGAAGTACGTGACAAGCTCCGTTTTCTAATGGATTACTGCGATGCCTCCAACCCTGCCACCGGTAGCAAGTATGACGCTAACGCCAATGTGGAAAATAAAAATATAGCCACACTGATAGGCGAACTCCCCAAATCGAACTTCATCCGTCTGAACCGCCGTTTGCTGACTGACCGCCTGAAGGACATGTACGGCAAGGAACTTTCAGACCGCTACATCGAATTGCTGAACCAACACTTCATATACAAGAATGATGAAACCAATCTTGCCAATTATTGCGCAAGCATCACCATGTATCCGTGGCTGATCAGCGGAACCGCATCCGTAGGCGGTAACTCCACGGCACCCACAAACCTGAAGTCTTTCTGCGGAGGATTCATCAATATGGTATTTATCGTATCGAGTATGCTCAGCGGCGCCTGCGCCACACCGGAATTTCTGATGTATATGAATTATTTCATAGAAAAAGAATACGGAGAAGATTACTATAAACATCCGGAACAACTTGCCGACCTTTCCTCCAAACAAAGAACCATAGATAAAATAATCACCGATTGTTTTGAACAGATCGTATATTCCATCAATCAACCTACGGGGGCACGGAATTTTCAGGCAGTATTCTGGAATGTGGCTTACTATGATCAATATTATTTCAACAGCCTTTTCGAGCATTTTGTCTTCCCGGACGGAAACGCTCCCCATTGGGAATCATTGAGCTGGTTGCAAAAGCGCTTCATGAAGTGGTTCAATAAGGAACGTACCAAAGCCATTCTTACCTTCCCCGTAGAAACAATGGCTTTGCTGACCAAAGACGGAGATGTATTGGATAAGGAATACGGTGACTTCACGGCCGAAATGTATGCGGAAGGGCACTCTTTCTTTACATATATGAGTGATAATGCCGACTCGTTAAGTAGCTGTTGCCGCTTGCGTAATGAAATACAGGATAACGGATTTAGTTACACCCTGGGAGCAGGCGGCGTATCTACCGGATCAAAAAGCGTGTTGACTATCAACCTGAACCGTTGCATCCAGCATGCAGTGAAATCCGGATTGCTTTATCATTTCTTCCTTGAAGAGGTAGTAGATCTGGTACACAAAGTACAACTGGCCTATAACGAAAACCTAAAGCATCTGCAAAGCAAAGGAATGTTGCCTTTATTCGATGCCGGATACATCAATATGGGACGCCAATATCTGACAATCGGTGTAAACGGGCTGGTGGAAGCCGCTCAATTCATGGGAATTGAAATCAACGATAATCCTAAATATGAAGCTTTTGTGCAGGAGATTCTGGGAATAGTTGAAAAATACAATAAGAAATATCGAACGAAAGATATACTCTTTAACTGCGAAATGATACCGGCTGAAAATGTAGGTGTGAAACATGCCAAATGGGACAAAGAAGCCGGTTTCCAGACATTCCGCGAGTGCTATAACAGCTATTTCTACATCGTAGAGGATGAGTCGCTGAACGTCATCGATAAGTTCCGTATGCATGGACACAGGTATATAGAGCATCTGACGGGTGGTTCGGCACTCCATATGAATTTGGAAGAACATCTAAGCAAAGAGCAATACAGACAATTACTTCGGGTAGCCGCCACTGAGGGCTGCAATTACTTTACTTTCAATATACCTAACACGGTTTGCAACGAATGCAACCACATTGACAAAAGATACTTGAAAGAGTGTCCGGAATGTCATAGCCAAAACGTGGACTATCTGACCCGCGTCATCGGCTATATGAAGCGAATCAGCAATTTCTCTCAAGCTCGGCAAAAGGAGGCTGCCCGAAGGTATTATGCTGAAGTACACTGATTACGACATTGTTTTCCAAGAGATACCGGATGAGGTGACATTGGCAATCAACCTGTCCAATTGCCCGAACAGGTGCAAAGGTTGCCACAGTCCTTATCTCCAACAAAATGTCGGAGAGCTATTGACAGAAGAAAACCTTTCCATACTTTTACAAAAGTATGGAAAGGCTGTTACGTGTGTTTGCTTTATGGGCGGAGATGCGGATCCTTATGATGTAGCATATTTCGCAGATTTCCTGCAAAGGCAACAGATCGCTCCGGTGAAAGTAGGCTGGTATTCCGGAAAACCGAAATTACCTGCAGAATTCCCCATACAGAATTTTCAATATATCAAACTCGGGCCCTATCTGGAAAATCGCGGCAACCTGAAGTCCGAACATACCAACCAGCGGCTTTATAAGATTACACAGGAAAAAAATGGATGATATTACCTACCGATTCCGACAGTGAAAAACATTCTTTTGACAACAAATTACTCAAAATATAAAAGTTATCTCTATATTTGCCCACTGAGATTTTAATGAGGAATAGAAAACAGGAGCAAAAAAGATATATGAAAGAGAAGCCAAATATTGACTGTGAGAAATATCGCCAGATTGCGCAAATGGCTAAAATGGGTTGGTGGGAATCGGACCTGAAAAATCGCCAATATATTTGTTCAGACTTTATCATTGACTTACTCGGACTTGAAAGCAACCGGATCAGTTTCGAAGATTTCCACGGAAGAATACGGGAAGACCATCGGGAACGGCTCAGAAATGAATACTTTTCGCTCACAAACATAGAAACCTATGAGCAAATGTTCCCCATCCAGGCAAAAGATGGAGATATATGGGTATATTCTAAAATAAGTTTCAAACAACCGGATGAAGAAGGTTATAGAAATATGATAGGATATCTGCAATGCATAGATAACCGTACTGGAGAGATGAATGAGAACATTGATTTCCTTCAGGTAAATAGTTTACTTTATCAACAAAACAGTATTTCCTATTCATTGCTCGCTTTTCTACAATCGGATGATATTACACAGATTATCAATAAAATATTGGCAGATCCCCTCAAACAGACCAAAGGAGACCGCACCTATATATTTGAGATAAACAGAGAACATAAAGTGCAAAGTTGCCTTTATGAAGCAACAGCCGAAGGAATATCCCAGGAACTGGATTTCTTACAGAATGTACCTTGGGATGATTCTCTCTGGTGGGATCGCCAAATCTCAGAAAAGAAATCAATCATTCTGAATACATTGGACGATATGCCACCTGAGGCAAAAAGTTTACCGTGATACCTTGGAGGTGCAAGATATTAAATCAGTAATGGTGGTTCCTCTCCTATCGAAAGATAAGGTATGGGGGGTATATGGGCATCGATATGGTCAGAACGCACCGCAGCTGGAGTAACATCGACCATCAATGGTTTTCGTCTTTAGGAAACATCATCAGCATTTGCCTCCAATTACGTAAAGCGGAACTTCAGGCTAAAGAGGATCGCCGCGCATTGGATCACAGTGAGAAAATTCTTCGCAATATTTATAAGAATCTGCCAGTAGTTATCGAGCTTTACGACAAAGACGGGTATCTGGTAGATATGAATGATAAAGAACTTGAAATATTCGGCTTGGCGGATATGAAGGAAGCACTGGGGGTATCACTGTTTGAGAATCCCAATATCCCCGAAGACGTGAAAGAAAAATTGCGTGCCAGAGAAAATGTGGACTTCTCGATCAATTATGATTTCTCAAAAATCGACCGATACGTCACAAGTCGAAGAAAAGATATTATCAATCTTCAAACCAAGGTGGCTCTGCTTTACGATTCACAAAATCAATTCAGCAATTACCTGTTTATCAATATAGATACAACAGAAACCACCAGTGCATACACCAAAATACAAGAGTTTGAACATCTGTTCCTCTTAATAGGTGACTATGCCAAAGTAGGTTTTGCCCATTTTAATGTAATGACGAGAGACGGGTATGCCCAGGATACATGGTATCGGAATTTAGGTGAAAAAGAAAATACTCCCATGCCTCAGGTTATCGGAGTGTATTCTCATGTGCACCCGGAAGATTGCGCTGTCCTGAAACAATTTGTAGATCAGGTTAAAGAAGGGAAAGCCACAAGTTTAAGTAAAGAAGTACGCGTTAACAGAGGTAACGGAAAATATTCGTGGACCAGTATAAACGTAATGGTTAGGGATTATCGTCCTCAGGATGGAGTTATTGAAATGCTGTGTATCAACTATGATATCACTCCCTTGAAAGAGACAGAACAGAAGCTGATCATTGCCCGTGACAAAGCCGAAGAACTGGATCGTTTGAAATCTGCTTTCCTTGCTAATATGAGTCATGAAATACGTACTCCGCTCAACTCTATCGTTGGTTTTTCCAGTCTGCTGGCAGAAACAGACGACAGGGAAGAACGCCAGGAATATATCAAAATAGTAGAAACAAACAATGAATTGCTTCTGCAACTGGTTTCTGATATTCTCGATCTTTCGAAGATAGAGTCCGGAACATTCGATTTCGTACGCTCCGATCTGGATGTAAACGAAAGCTGCATGAAAATCATCAAGTCGCTGGAGATGAAAGTACCGGAAACTGTAGACCTGGTCTTTGAGAAGTATATGCCCGATTGTCATATTTATACAGACAAAAACCGATTCATGCAAGTCATAACCAATTTCATAAACAATGCATTGAAGTTTACGAAGCAAGGCACTATAGCTTTGGGATATGAACAGACGGCACCCCACGAAATAAAATTCTATGTACGTGATACAGGTATCGGGATTCCCAAAGAGAAAATTGATAGCATATTCGAACGGTTTGTGAAACTTAATACTTTTGTACAGGGCACCGGTCTTGGACTTTCCATCTGCAAAAGTTTAGTATCTCAGATGGGAGGAAAAATCGGAGTGGAATCAACTGAAGGAGAAGGTTCATGCTTTTGGTTTACTCATCCGTATTAATCATTTTATTTTGTACCTTTGCGCCCGATTTATATTAGAGACGCAACCATCATGCAACAGAATACACAACGACCGGTAAGTTCGATAGCTTATCCGATATTGATCGCATTAAGTATTTCTCATTGTCTGAACGACTTATTGCAATCCGTCATAACCGCCACATATCCGCTTTTCAAAGAGGACTTAACGTTGAGTTTTGCACAAATCGGATTGATTACGCTGGTTTATCAGATGTCCGCATCGGTGTTCCAACCCGTATTCGGATTATTTTTTGATAAGCGCCCGTTTGCCTGGACACTACCGATGGGGATGTTGTTCACTATGACCGGATTGTTGAATCTGGCCTTTTCCACAAATCTTTATTGGGTATTGTTCTCAGTGTTCATCATAGGTATAGGTTCTTCCGTACTTCACCCGGAAGCATCGCGCATCACTTCGCTCGCCTCCGGAGGCAGAAGAGGCCTGGCACAATCCCTGTTTCAGGTGGGTGGCAACCTGGGAGGATCATTGGGTCCGTTACTGGTAGCTTTAATTGTAGCGCCTTATGGCAGACACAACATCGCATTATTCGCAATTTTATCAGTAATAGCAATCATGGTAATGATACCTGTCGGCAAATGGTACAAAAGATACATTACCCGGATGAAACGTGACCATATTGCCCTACAACCTCATATGCAGATGCCTTTGCCTATGGAAAAAACGGTTCTTTCCATTTCTATCCTGCTGATACTTATCTTCTCCAAATATATTTATATGGCAAGCTTAAGCAGCTATTACACTTTCTATCTGATTGATAAATTCGGAGTAAGTGTACAGGACTCCCAACTTTACCTCTTTGTGTTTCTTGTGGCTACAGCCATCGGTACACTAATGGGTGGTCCTATCGGAGATCGTATCGGAAGAAAGTATGTCATCTGGGGTTCCATCCTCGGTGCCGCACCTTTCAGTATGCTGATGCCTCATGTTGGCTTGCTTGCCACAATTATTATGAGTTTCTGTGTCGGCCTGGTTCTTTCATCTGCTTTCCCCGCCATCCTGTTATATGCGCAGGAGCTATTACCCAGTAAACTGGGACTGATTTCCGGATTATTTTTCGGATTTGCTTTCGGAGTGGCAGGTATTGCTTCGGCTGTATTGGGAAATATGGCGGATAAGTTCGGCATCGAAGCTGTTTATAATGTCTGCGCTTATATGCCGTTACTCGGATTGGTTACCTGGTTTTTGCCTGATCTGAAGAAAAACCGTAAGCAAATACCTGATTAGTATGAAGAAACTTATAAAATCATCCAAATGGGCAAGACGGATCAAATGGTCTATCCTGACCGGCACAATCCTCATCTTTGCAGTAATAGTTTGCGCTAATTACGCAGTACGCCATACAGCAAAAGCGTTTATATATCAGAATATCGATTCTATTCCCCAGAATAAAGCAGGTCTTCTGCTTGGAACCTCAAAACTATTACGTTCCGGACTTCCCAACCAATACTTCCAGAATAGAATACAGGCAACGGTAGACTTATATAAAGCCGGTAAAATAGAAGTGGTTGTAATCAGTGGTGACAATAGCCGAAAAGGTTATAATGAACCGGAAGATATGAAGTCGGAGCTGATGTTACGCGGTATTCCTGAAGATAAGATTTATCTGGATTATGCAGGATTCCGCACTTTGGATTCCGTAGTTCGCATGGAAAAGATTTTCGGACAGAAAGCTTCACAATCATATCGCAGAAATTTCATAACCAGCGTGCCATTTACATTGCGCATGCCAAAGGATTACAGGTCGTAGGATACAATGCCGAAGACGTGAATGCCTACAGTGGTTTCAAAACACAACTCCGGGAGAAGTTTGCCAGAGTTAAGCTCTTTCTGGACTTGTGGACCGGCAAAAATCCGAAGTTTCTGGGAGAACCGGTAATCATTCAGTAACTTCCCACCCATCATACCTATAAGTGGCTAGGCACAAAGAAACATTTCATTATTTGTGGGTATTTCATAACCCCCTCTGATGCCGTTACTTTGCAACCGTACAAATTAAACCATTTTATAGCATGAAGAAAATAGGAATATTTTATGGTTCCTCAACCGGAACTACACAAGGCATTGCCGAAACAATTGCTTCTAAACTAGGTGTCCCCGCATCCGATGTAATCGATGTCAGCAAAATGAATGCCGACATAGTAAAGGAATATGAAGCTCTTCTCTTAGGAACTTCTACCTGGGGTGACGGTGAACTGCAGGATGACTGGTATAATGGCGTTAAAGTGTTGAAGGAATCAGACTTGAAAGAAAAAACAATTGCTCTGTTCGGTTGTGGTGATTCCGAATCTTATTGCGATACATTCTGCGATGGCATGGGTATCATATACGAAGACATCAAGGATTCCGGCTGCACCATCATCGGTAAAGTATCTGCAGAAGATTATTCTTTCTCCTCCTCTATTGCTGTTATCGACGGTATGTTTGTCGGACTTGCTCTTGATGACATCAACGAAAGTGATAAGACGGAAGAACGTATCGACGCTTGGGTGAACGACATAAAAAATCACTTGGCATAATTTTCTCTTATTCCATAGCCTTATGACAATATCTGACATTAACCCGGTAGAATTGAAAGAGAAGATTTTATACTCGGGGCAATGTTAGATTATGATATATGTGCGCAATGCGAACGGTACTGTGAAAGAAAAGTCCGATGCGCTTGATTAATTTTGCATGTGTTTAGTTAGTTGTTTTTGTAAAAAATGCCTGCGGATTCCGTAGGCATTTTTATTATATCATCCGAAAATAGAAAGATAATCAGGCATAGCTATGCATACCGCCCAGTAGATAATTTACTCCGAAGTAAGTCATCAGCACCGTAAGGAAAGCCAACACCATATAAGCATGGAAAAACCGGGGTTGCCGGAAGACGGCAAGAGATTGCCCATGGAATGCCGCATCATAGATTAAAAAGGTGATTAAAGCCCAGACTTCTTTCGGGTCCCAGGCCCAATAGCGCCCCCATGAAACATTTGCCCACACAGCACCAATAAAAATTCCCGCCCCCAGACAAAATACTGCCGGATAGAGCATCAACCGACTGAAAAGCATCAATTGCTCTACACGAACCTTACACTGTTCCTGAATCTCCGAATCGATTACCTTTTTTCGCCAGCCTCCTATGCAGAATGCCAGTAATCCATTTAGCATCATAAAGGCAAACAATGCATAAGATACCATAATCAGAGAAACATGGATACTTAACCAAGGAGACAGCAACACAGGCATCAGAGGAGTGATCTGAGGATTGTTCTGCCCAAGATAAGCTACCAACAAGGCAAAACCCGAAATAATCAACCCAAAAGGTAAAGTAAAAGAGAAGCGATGCCGGAATATGCACGCAAGCAGAAGTGTACACAGTGCCATAAACTGCATGGTTTCATATCCATTGCTCAGCGGAATACGCCCGCCAATATACCACCGCAAACAGTAACCAAAAAGTTGAAAAAGAAATGCTGCATAAAGTGCAACTGTAAAAACTCTCCATGCCTTACCTGCCGAACGATGCATGCTGCAATAAAGTAAATAAAAAAATGCCAGCATCCCTACAGTTAGATTGAACATGAACAACAGTTTGCTGAATGGAATGCGATTGTACAATATTTCAGCCTGTACCTTTACGTCAGACAGTGGTTTTATACTCCCATCTTCCGGTAAAGTACGGATAAGCATTCCACTCCGTAGCATCAGTATCAATCCTACCTTTTCATCCGTTTCCATAATAGCCTTTTCCAACGAAGTCATTTTCATGTGTGGCTTTTGTCCGACCTTCCAAAACTCCTGCAAGCGATAGTTTTGTCCATCAAACAAATCAGTAAGACGGGCATAGGAAGAAGGTAATCGGAGTAAATGACGAAGTTCCGCACTCTTTATATAAATCATCGGTTCATTCTGCCAAACCTCCGGACGGAGTAACCAACCTCCGACAACCTGTTCGGGTGTCATGCCACCATAAGAAGGTTTCCCGGTCAGTTTCAATACAAAGTCCCGTGCAAGTGTATTAAAAGGTACTACGCGATCATGATAAATCACTTGTTTGGAAGCCAGACTATCCGCCTGTCTGAGTGCAAGTGCCGGAAGACTTCTGTTTTCTGCTTGCACCACCATTCCCGTAGCCATGAGCAACCACACAAACATTCCCCCTTTTCGAAGCAACGGATGCCTGAGCAATCTACGGAATTCCCCACTATGACTGACAAGCATCCACAACATGGAAATACCCAGCAAAATATATCCTGCATACGTAATTCCTATTCCCCACGGATCATAATTCACCGACAACCAGCTCCCCTCCTTATCATCATCAAAAGAAGACTGGTAAAAACGATACCCCTGACGAGAGAGGATACGATTCATGGAAACAGGTTCCGCACCACGGATATAGCTGACATAATCTGCCGGAGCTTCCGTCCCCGGATAATACTCCACCCGAAAACTGTCTAAACATAGGGTGAACGGTAATTCGATCACCCGCTTACTGTCTTGGTCTATGAAAGTTCCCACCTCAGTGCCTACAGTGAGATGCATATATCCTTTTTTGCTGCATGAAAATGTAATCATGGCTCCCACCAAGATAACGAGGAAGGAGCCATGCAACAACAATGCCGGGAGATGCCGCCACAACTGCCGCTCAATCAACACGACAACTGCCAATGCGGCAAGTACTCCCCACAAACAACAAAACCAAACTGTATGATAAACATACTTTTCTACAAACTCTGTTCCGTGTACATGCTCCACAAAGGTCACCACAGCGAGCAAAGCCACCAGACAGATATATAAAAAGACGAGACTTTTCTTCAAATTAAAAAGGTGCATATTCTTTATTCTTCAAAGCCTTAACTCCCATACATTCCATTTCGATCAACCAGCCGGGACGACATACAGGCGCATGTACAAATACTTTAGGAGTATCCGGGAAACGCTTGTCATACATACTCTTCACAACTGCATAGTCTGCAATGTCACGCAGGTAAACAATCATATGTCCCAAATCATCAAATGTGCACTCCGCCTCTTTCAGCAAGGCTTCTACATTTTCCCACATCCGTTCCGTCTGCCTGCGGATGTCGCCGGGGTATACCACTTCCCCTTTATTGTTGATACTTGCCGTACCTGAAATAAACACTTGACGCCGGTCACCGTAATCGACATACGTTCCGCGTTCAAAGCTGACACCATACTCATAAGTAGGATTCAGATGCGTAGGAGCATAAAGAAAGTGTATCTGTTCCGGCTTTAAGCCTGCCACAGCATAGGTATCCATTTGCACCAATACTTTAGGATCAGCATGACGTCCGCCGATACCCGTACTGGCAATATAGTGTGTCTTTTCCGTCAGATTCTGAGTAACAAACACCTCATTACGTGCCTTTACCACACCGGCATAATTCACATCCACATTCTGTACGAAGAACCAGGTACGGATACAGTTATCCGCCAATTTACATCCTTGTTCCATAAGCTGCATCACGTAGTCATTCAGTAACAAACGGGTCTGGTATTCAGAATTTGCAGCACGATTGAAAACACTGCCTCCCCACAGATGGCGGTACGCATTGTGTTTTACTTCAAACAGTCCGTTGTGCAGCACTTGTGTCTGCACATTGGTCTGTAAATAAGCCCACAAAGCTATTTTCGTCCCATCCAAAGGAGGTTGCTCTACCACGGAAAGAGCACAGTCGGAACTTTCGGTAGTGATAGCCAGCAGGAGGTCAGCCTGATTGGCGGTATCACTCAGGAAATAACGTTTAAACACAGCCATGGCACCTTTCAATTCACCTGCAAGCAAATCATTGTAGGCATTGACTACTGCATTTAACTGTTCCTCATAAGTGTCTTCCGGCCGAATAGAGTGAATCATTACATGAAACTCTGAAACGCCTTCTTTTACTTCATATTTAAAAATCTCGGTTAATGTATTCTCTGATTGGTTGGTTGTTTTTTTGTTGTTCATTTCCAATATCGTTTACTCGTTATTCAAAAAAATACCTTCGTTTATCCAATTATCTATCAGTTTCAATAAGGGTTGCTCATCTTCTGACAGCATATCGGTATGGTTCATACTCGTATCACCAGCCCTGTTCAAGACCAAATGTAGAAAACTCTCTTCTGCACTGCCGGGCTTCACCAATAGTATATCACTATTCTTATGCGCCGGCTGGTTGACCAACGCATGATAGCTCTTACCCTCCGTCAGAAATAAATTACCCGATGCAGAACCGGTCTGCCCATGGCACGCTACACATCTTTTATCGAAAACCTGTGACTGGATGGAACTGAACATACCCACGTCCAGTGTTCCCACATCCATTAATATAGTATCTGTAATAGCTGCGAGTTCTTCATCTTCCATCGTCTTAAATTCGACAATGCATTCGCGCAAACGACTGATCACACACAATTTGAGTGATTTCACATCATCACTGATACCTCCCAGTGTCATAACGATATCTGTTCCGTCGGTTACATTGACTGGCAGTGATTTCGTTATAACGGCGTATTCACTTTTATCATTGAAGCCTGCCACAACGACACTATAATCATCCGTCCAATTGCTGATACCACTGAAACGACCTGTCAACTTTAGGACTCGGCCACCACGCTGCACCTCTATCTCCTTCTCATAGATTCTTCCATCATCACATGAACAGAAGCAGAGTGTCATCCAGATAGCAGCAAAGAATAATATACATTTCTTCATAACTACTCTCTTTGTTTTTTAGAAAGTATATTGCAGCATTACTGTTGCAGAATGAGTGGCCAGACCTAAATTATCATTATCTCGGTCGAGCTGTGTATCGTGCCCCGTACGGGCAATATACTGGTACATAGCCTGGAGTTTCAGGTTACAACCCTTAAAGAAATAATTCACACCCACAGCCGGCATATTCAGAAATCCGTCATCGCTGGTACCGTTACGGTTAAAGAAGTCATAACGCAAGGCAGCCTGCAAACGGGGAGCGACAAAGTAGCCGCCCTGTACATAACCACCCAGGTAATTGTATGTCTCATTTATTTTCTGACGATCGGTGAAGCCCACATTCATATAGTATGCTTCGGCGCCCAGATACAGTTTATTCTTTAACATGGCAAATTCCACTCCCACACGGGTATCATTGGTACTTTCATTCTCACTTTCCACATTGATTGAAGCCGATACACCGAACATGATCTTATCTTCATTCAAACGGTTAGGATTACCTTGGGTGGACGGCATCACACCTTTAGGCATATAAGTAAAGCGTCCCGCATACAGTAAAGAAGGGATATGCCAATCATCACTCAGAGTTTTTGTAGCTGTATTTACAGAAGAACCGGTACCATTGAATAAACCTACTTCATAGCCAAATTTATCAGCTAACAATCCGTGAATTTCAACACCGAGGTCAAAACCGGTACCGATGTTAGGCGTTACCGCATTCAAGGAATAAGGCAGAATGACGGCGGAAGTCAATGATACTGGCAACTGCGGCAACAATGTTTCGCCCAACGTCGTCAGATAAGCATGTGAGAAAGGTGTTTTGAATTTACCGACACGCACGGCAAACTGTTTTTTAAGTTGTACATCGAACCATGCTTGTTGAAGCAATGCTCCCCCACTGGCAGCCGCATTGATAGAAAGATTAAAGGCTACTTTACCAAAAAGCTTTACCAGTGAAGCCCAATACAGCATAGGGAATTGAGAAACCGGAATTAGCTACATTATCCTGATTGTATGCCTTATCCAGACCTTCATCATCGTACCAATTGAAATTTGCACAAGTCTGTACCAACAGATAGGGCTTGAATATAAAGTCTCCCTTCTTGGTTTCTATCGTAAATCCCTCTCTTCCGGCAAGTGACACTACACCGTTTTCTGTATCTTCTTCATGCTGTGCCATAGCAACCAACGAAAGGGCAGCCATTACAACCATTAAAATTAATTTCTTCATAATTGCTTGTATAATACTTATTGGTTTTATTGTTCGTTATTTGTTTTATAATGATTTCAGAAATGCGACCAAAGCATTACGATCTTCTTTACTCATCTTTTTGAAGAGATTCTTCGATGCTTCACCTTCACCACCGTGCCACATGATAGCCTCAACATAGTTGCGAGCACGTCCATCGTGTAGGAAGTAAGTATGGCCATTCACAGTTTCCTGCAATCCGATACCCCAAAGCGGAGTCGTACGCCATTCGTTACCGCGGGCCAAACCGCTTACATAGTTATCATTCAGTCCTACGCCCATAATTTCAGAGCCCATGTCATGAAGCAGGAAGTCCGAATATGGATGAATTGTCTGACTACCCAGCCAGGGAAGGCGGGTTCCGTTCAATAGTACAGAGCCACGTGGTTTTGTGTGCAAGGTGGTTACATGGCAGAGATGGCACTTCGCCTTATAAAAATTCTGCTCACCCTTGATCACTTGTTCATTATTCACATTGCGACGTGCCGGAACACTAAGGCTCTGCATGTAGAGATCTACATTCTCCATTTCTTCCGTAGATACATCCAACTGGGCATAAGAAAGTCCCATCATACTGCCTTGATTTACTTGTGCCTGTCCTTCACAGATTTCTTCGGGATAGCGGCTGTTCGTAACTCCCATATCGCTGGAGAAACCAAGTTCCACTGTCAGGTCGGCATGCTGTGCTTTATTACCGGACAAGCCTAAACTTCTCACTCCTCTCTCAGAGATATAGTTGCAACGGCCACTGATACCATATTCCGGATAATTGCTTTTAGCAGCCAAAGCTTCAATTTCAGTGGGATCGAGCGCCATCATTTGTCCCATACCTACGTGGCGCAGAGGAATACGCACCGTACAGAACAGGTCTTCGGGTTTGATACTGTCCGCATACCATTCATAAATAGAATAATTGGGTTTGCAGAGTTCATACGTCTCACCATCAGGGAACTGGAAAGTCTCATAGGTATATTCCACTTTCAGTTTTCCCTCGGGCTTCACACCATAAATAGCCTGATCATGAAGCACACGTCCATAATCCTGAAAGAAAGCTCCATTCTTACGACTAATATAAACCAACATAGACGAAAAGCCGGAGCTACCGGAACCACCTTCGCTCCACAAAGTAGGTTGCGTACGTCCGGCATTTCGGTGACAGCTACCACAAGAATAACCGGCATAAACCGGTCCCAGTCCTCCACCTATTCCATTACTACTGGTGCGGACGTCATCATATAATTTATCACCACGGGTGAAACGTTTATCGTATGCCCCTGTTATCCAGTCAGCCGACCTGTCATAAGCATAAGAAGAAGTCAGGAAGTTGGTAGCAGTACCGGCAGAGAGGGCAAAGCCGGCAGGTACTTCTATATTATCCACATCAATTCCATCATTTTCGCAAGCAAACAATGCCAGAAGCGAAAAACAGATTGGAAATGAGTATTTTAATAAACCATTCATTCGTTATTGAATTATTATTGCAAAATACGTAACTAACATTTATCTTTTTAACGCAGATGTTGCGGAAGCAACAGAATATTCATTATCCCGCTGTTTCCGCAAAATCAGATTTCTAACAAGTAAAAATCTTACTGAATGGTACGGGCTTCGCCATCTTTGAAGATCAAATATTCCAAAGTGTGGTAACCACGCAAAGCTTGTGCACCGGCAATTTTATCATCTTCTTCATCATAGTCACCATCCCAGTTCAAGTCTGAATAGTTACCGGAAGTCAGGATCTGTACGATACCATCCTGATCGAGTGGCCAGCTATCCATATTGGGGTCAAGACCTTTGTCGGCAACCGGACCAAAAAGGAATGCCTCACTGGTTTCCCACGGTGTACGAGCAGCAAGCCATGCTGTGGCGCAAGCCTTGAAGTTAGCATTGCTGGGAGAAGTACGGAATGTCTCAACAGCATCGAAAAGAGCCTGATTTCCCGCTTTCAAATCAGAGTAAGTAGGTAATACAACTACATCCACATAATTTTTTACGACTTCAGCCAACACTGTTTTATCAATACTTTCGATACAATTCTTCAAACTTCCCTTGAGTACTCCCTCTAAAGTGGCACATGCTTCCATAGCACTTACTGCTTCCGGACTATTGATATTGTTGCGGAAAGGACTCGGGATAGCCCAAATTGCTGCTGCAGCATCATCAATCGCCTTTTTCACTTCAGTATCAAGATTAGCATTTACTGCAGCTACTGCTTTTGAGAGGGATGACTCGCTAATAGCCCCTGTACGTGTTCCGTAATAAGCATTGCGAATAGAATAGATATTGTTACGATAGTCTTCACGAGAATGCCAGCTATACCATGACTCTACAGCATACAAAGCCTTTTCTTCATTATTATGTATGAAAAGATCGTAAGGGTCACCAATTTTGGCAGTACCTACTTCATTGGCAATGTCTACACAGCCGTCAATCAACTGCTCAACACTCGTCAAAGCATCTTGATTCTTAAAGAAATCTGCATAGCTTCCACCTTCATTGTATTTAACCGCCCAGTCATCATAAAGAGCAGTAGCATCATTCACCAACAATTGTGCAACTACTCGCATGTAATTTCCCCAACTACTTGCATTCTCTGCCGTATAGTCAAGATTTTTAGCGTCTATAGTCGTAGTGTCATCATCACTACAAGCCGTAATGGAACACATCATGCCCAATGAAAGAGCCGACAAATAAAAAAACTTTTTCATATTACTTAAACATTAAATTAATTATAAATACCTATTTGAACTATCTCTTAGTAAACCAACCGACATAAGCTATACCGATAGCAAATTCATTTTCATTGTTATATTTAGTCGATCCAAATACCTTGTTCGTACCAATATGACGGGTAGTATAATCGGCCTTCACAACCAGATTCGGCAATGCAAACCAGTTAACTCCTGCCGTCCATTTGCTTACCTGACAGCGTTTCTCCATTGTAGCTGAACCTTCTGCCTCTTCCTGCGGGTTGTAGTATTCATAACGGGCATAAGGATAAATAACCGGACATTTCTTCTGCGAGAAGAAAGCACTCAGGTTGAGACCAGCCTCCAAGCCATAGCACAGGGCATTCTTAGCTACATTACGCATAGCACCATGATAATAATTGGAGTTATTGGAAAGAGTAACCTTGCTGATCTTGGAAGAATTCTCTAAATCACCATAAATGATATTACCACGAGCGGTAACATATTTATTTTTATACTGTGCATCGGCAGAGTAGATTTTCACTGATGAGCGGCCTACGCTACTATACTTATAATTCTTATCAGCATTGGCTGTCACGTCATTACAATAGTAAAAGGCAGCACCTACACGCAGTCCCGGTACTCCTTTATAGTCCAGACGTGCTACATAAGCAGGCGAAGTAAAGTTATCTTGTTCAAAGAGTCCCTGCTTACCACCGGCAACCCAGTTATCGCGACCAAATCCATCAGCATTCAAGCCGGCAACAATCATTGCCTGATAATCAAAGCGCGCATATCCTTTACCAAAAGAACCGAAGAATTCCAATCCTGTCTCATGCCAGGTAGAAGGAATAATTGTGGTTTCACCCTCAGGACGAGATGTTCCAAAGAAGTTGATAGGCTCATGGTGCGCATTGGTCAATCCCATAGGTACAATCAAATGACCGGCACGAACATTGAAAGCCGAATGTATCAGACGGGTAATGTGAAACTGCTCAAGAGCAACTTCTCCCCCCTTTTCCATTTCTGTTTCATACTCACCGTTTTCTGAATTCTCAAGTTCTGTTTCAATACCTACACCTCCTGCTTCAAACTCTATTTCAGCACCCAGTATCCACTTGGAATTAAACTTGTAGTCAAAAGCCAACACAAAACGAGGAATTGCAATGGTATTGCGGTGATCACTGTTATCGACCCCACCATAGAAACGATTCGTTCCGTAGTTCATAAACTTTGCTACCATTTCTCCGTATCCACCAAAACGGAACTTTTCGTAGTCGTCATCTTTTGTTACCTGTTTTATTCTCTCTTTCTTTGCCGCAGTTTCAGATACCTCTTCTGTTGAGGTTACTTTTTCAGGTTCATTAGCCCGTAAAGTATTGTTAAAAAGCAAGAAACCTAAGGCGAATAGGCAAGTTAATTTTCTCATCTTTTATCTTAAATTTTATTGGCGCAAAGGTAGAGGGAGTTGAAAAGGCGGGCAATACCCAAATATGAGTATTGTGTTATTAAAAATAATAACAAATAGGTACTTAAATGAACATTATTTCTTTTTGTTCTTTTTTACAAAGCAGTAATTCACTAAAAAGACAGCTGCAAAGATCACAGCAATCCAGATAAAACTAATAAATATCAAATAGCGGTTATAAATGTATTCTCCTTCTTCAGGAACATGATTAAGCATGCATAGCAAACAGTTACACTGAGGATTATCAGCATCATGCGAAAAGTAAGAGTACAGTAAAAAAGATAAGCTACCTGCAAAAAGAATAATAATAGCTATTATTCCCCATCTCTTACAACTTAAAGGTCTGTCAATTGCCTTTTTATAATTCGTCAGTTTCACCATATAGTAGTTTATAGTTAGATAATACGCGCAAAGTTGCATGCTTTCAGTGACCTTAGCAATACCCAACAATTGTGATTTTTATAAAAATCTAACAAAAACCATCATTAATGGGTATTTCAGGAAACGGGGATTCTTCCCTACTTTGCAGTCGAGAAATAAAACTTATGCAATACCCTAAAGATGACATACAAAAAGAAATTTTGAAAGCTGCCGAAAAGGTATTCCTTGAAAACGGCTTTCCGAAGGCTTCCATGCGCGAAATTGCGCAAGAAGCACAGGTAGGGTTGAGCAATATCTATAACTATTTCAAAAGTAAGGATGATATTTTCTGTACGGTGGTACGGCCTGTAATCAGTGCATTCGAAAGAATGCTGCACGAACATCACGGTCGTTATGGAGCAGATATCATGGAAATGTATTCCACAGAATACCTAAGATATGTGATAGAAGAGTACATGACATTGATACAAAAGCATCGCAAATTGTTGGTACTGCTATTTTTCCATGCACAGGGTTCTTCACTGGAAAACTTCAAAGAGAACTTCACCGAACGCTCCACATCACTCGTGAAAGAGTACTTCAGAGATATGAAAGAGAAACATCCGCAAATGAATATCAATGTAACCGACTTTTCTATCCACCTGCACACGGCATGGATGTTCACCATGTTTGAGGAATTAATCATGCACCGAGTCGGGATAGAAGATTTGGAACAGATAGTCACAGAATACATCACATTCGAAGTAACTGGTTGGAGAGAACTTATGAAAATATAAGCTCTCTCTTTTTTTTGAATGAATCTGAATATTTTTTCTATACCTCCTCCATCCTTGCCAGTTCCCATCCGCTGAATTGCATTACTATGCAATGCAATCTTGTGCCTTGAATGAGTTGTTGTACCCTCGGGGCCTCAGCATAACGATGTATCTGATCAACAGCTTCCTGCCACTGGGCAGGAGCTTTTGTTTCATACTCTTTCGATGGCAGATATTTCAGTTCCAGAATATAACTGTGCGCCACCCCGCTATAGCGTTGCAGGTCGGGCATCAAAAACATATCGCAAAAGCCATGGTTCAATTCCACTTCAGGAGCAACCAGATAATAGGCACTCACACTAAGATAGGCAGTAAAGAAGCCTTGTATATTTCGTTCGCCCTCAATCATACTGCGTACAGAAGAATTGTCCTTGTAGGCATGAGCAATGAATTCAAGGGCTTCGCGCCATTTACCGTCATAAGACATGTCATAGAACATCAATCCTAAATCATTCAGATTGATATACTTCTTATTTTGACGTTGATATTCCTCCAGCAGATATTCGTAATATTGTTTACGCACATTATTATTAGGAATACTCAGTACCAGATAATTCCCCCGTGTAGCGGTTATGGTCAACATTCCATAATAGAACAGCAGACTGGGAAAAAGTTCCGGGTCAGTAATCTGGCTGGCTGGAAAAGTAGTAGCCAAGGTCGTTACAATTTCCCCCTCTTCAGTAATCTTCCGGAGTACCCCTTTACGGTCACCATCCAGATGATCCAACTGAATGAGCTTCTTCATCTTGTTGTAATCGGTACGGGTATTAGGGTCAATCATCTGTTCGGGTGCTTTATCCAGATTCATATAGTTACGCAAATAATAAAACACCATATCACAGTTGAACATCTTCGGATCACGCGTCAAGCTCTCTTTTGCAAAACAATAATTGTCATACCACGGCTTCATCTCAGTTATCATCGCCTCGACATCTCCCTTTAGTTGTCCGGCATCCTTATAATACTGAAACATCTCACGGACATCACTTTCGCTGAAACCCAGCATCATATTGAATTGATAATCGGTGCTGATATTCCAACCTATATTGAAGCCACTGGTCAAGTCATCCAATGTAACAGGACTTACCCCCATCATAAAAATACGCTCGAACATGCCCTTGAACTTCTTGAATATCTCCCGATAAAAACCACTGGCATGAGTAATGGCATGATATATATCATTGCCCTGCTCATTAAGCACCACGTTAGTGAAATTGTCGTACTCATCGATAATGAGATAGAGCGGATAGCCGTGACGCTGGGCTTCCACTTCAATCATACTCAGTTTATCGGCAGCCGAGGTCGAAGCATAGAATTCTTCGACCGTACGCTCTGGATAAGCATCCTCATAAGTCGCCATAAATCCATCCAACTGACGACGACAATAAAGGTTAAAGTTAGCTTCCAAATTCTCTATCCCGACGCCCGCTTTAGAGAAATCAAGGAAAAGTACCTGATAGCGCCCTTGCAGCGGTGTAGGATTCTGCCCAATCCAAAGGTTCCCAAAACGTTTTTCAAATTTCGCTTTCTGTGAACTGTCATAATAAGCACGAAGCATGTTCAGGAAAATACTCTTTCCGAAACGGCGGGGACGGATGAGAAATAAATTGCTGGGCTGCTGCTCTAACAAAGGAAGATACATCGTTTTATCCACGTAGTACTGGTTTTGCTCCACCACTGCCACGAAGTCTGATACTCCATAAGGTATTCTTTTCACTGCTTCCATATCACTCGCATATTTGAATTCATAAACGGGGACTCCATGCAAATGTAGTCTATTCCTTTCGAATGAACAAAAGAAGAAAGGGAAAGTTGTAACTACGAATTAACGAACGGCACATATCCCTCAGTTACCATACAGGATATGTGCCGTTCTAAATCTAAAAACTGGTTCTAATTTTATTGAGCTTTTATTAAGAGTTCGTTATTCTTCTCTCCGTTATACCAATATGCTTTATCCTGGCCACCACTCATTGCCCAAGCCGCAAAGTCTTTATAAGCATCGAGGAAATTTCCTTTCTCAATTACATGAGCCATAGGAACCGGGACATTCAAGCCCCAAATCAGTCCTTTTTTGTTATAATAATAATCCCATCCCAAACCGGAATTGTCACTGGGATATGTATCGTATACCGGTTTGTATCCTCCTAAATGGATTTCGGGGCCATGATCGGCCTTTGCCAAATAGAAGTCGAAGCTTTCAAAATCAACTGAATTTACATTTACCTCCTTGTTCATGTAAATGGCGATATTCAATTGCGGAAGTTCCGTAACAAGATATTCTTTGTCCGTATTAAAGAAGGTGCTACCGGAAGGCTTTGAAGTTGCCGCAACCAAATTACGGAAGTCCATAATAACTTCGCCATCAGGACCGACGGACCAAACTACAGTTTCAACGGATGTATTAAAGCGCTGAACGACTTCAATCTCATCAACGTCTGCTGCCTTAAGGTCCTTCAATCTTACGCATGGAGCATAAGGAAAAGAGCCTCCCATAGCTCTCAACTCAATACCGAACTGTATGGCCTCATCAATCACGCTCTTACCTCTTCTACCGGAACGAAATGGAATTTGTACCCTGTAACCAAGAACAAAATCATTGAAATCGTAATCCCCTAAACTCGGAAACATATCTTCGAACATGACAGTTCCCCATCCATTTTTGGGATAGTTGATACTGCCACTTCCTCAGTTTGCGTTATCCGCCCTTGCCAGTTTTTTCTTTTTTTTGCGGTTGTTTGTCTGCATCATACACACTTTTCTCGCATGATGTAAAGGCTAACGTGCCCAGCAATAAAGACAAGATGAAAATCAATTTTCTTTTCATGTTGCGTTCGTTTTTATTATGATGTGTAAAATGTATGTTCTCTCTCCTAAGTAATCATTATCACAATTGATTGAGATGTAAATCCGGCAAAGCACCGTTGCCTGCTCAGACAAAGTACCATTGCTCGGTCAGGCAAGACACCGTTGCTCGGTCGGGCAAGGTAGCATTGCCAGTAGTGTCTCCTAATTAACCGAGCGGATCATCCTCTATCCCTCCGTCACCTCCACTTCCACCGCCGGTAGGTGCCATGCCGATATATATCGTTTTTATGACACTGCGAGGTGTTTTCAGCAGATGGCCTTGACCGTATTGTGTCGTCACCTTCAATTCATACGTACCTTTATCCAATCCGCTGGGGATGATGAAACTGAGACGCGAAGGTTCGTTCAATACCCACAAGTCTTCGGTGATTTTTGTTATCGTACCTTTTGAGTCAGTCAAGATGATGCCTACAGAGTCGTCAGTACCGGTCACTTTCAGCATTGCACCCTTCAGGGTGAAAGCACGTCCGGCTGTGGCACTGGAATCCAGCGCACGGGTGGATGTATCCTGAACGCCTGCAATGTACATGGCACTGCCCTTTGCACCGATAATGTTCACCACCGTATTTTTTGATGGCTTCGCGAAGGTCGGCACCCACGTTGAAGTTTACCACGATAGAGTTCTTTGCCGGATTCCAAGCAGAGTTCTCGATGACACCATGAAAATTGACCGAGGCATAATATAAGCCTGTGTTCACACTGACGCCACTCATCAGCAAACGTTTGATCACGCGCTTCTCCAGGTCGAAGACGTGGCGGATGGTTTCTTCCCGCAGGCCGGAGTCTTCCGCTTTCATTTCGGCAATGATACGTTCCTCGTCGGCACTGCCGTTGGAGACGGGGACGAGGATCATATCCTCTTTGTTGTCCACAGTCACGGTGTTATCCGCCAGTTGACCGTTGATTTGATACCTGATTTCTTCTGACATAATCTCTTTTATTTTAGGGTTAATATATGTATGATAAACTATATGGGTGACGAGTCACAAATGATTTAGAACCATTCGCTCCGTTTTGTAAATTACGGTGTTATAGCTGTCGCTACAACCTAACACCGTAATCCCACAAACAGCACAACAACATATTGACTAAAGCGCGCTATACTATATATACATTCATTAATTATCATTTATCGGAATAAAAAAACTGGGTTTCTGAAATTACTTACCAAGTAATTTCAAACTACTATCCGATGCATGCGGAAAAAGCGATTTCCAAGCGCATCGCTTAGGATGAAAAAAAGACTTTTCTGAGCTAAAAGTAAAATAGTTGATGGTTCCGCTTCTAAGCTGAAAGTGGAGGGCGCAATTCGTATACCTGCCGTAGTAGAAATAAGAAGATAATATGTGTTTTTTCTATTTTAGATCATTGTGATTCTGTCTTGAAAGAATTATATTTAAAGTTTTATTAATATCCCCTTGCTTATTTGTGAAAATATGTGGATATTTGCAAGCGATTACTGCCGTTACTTGGTAAGTAATTTAGTCTCAACTTCGTGTCTTACAATATACTGTAAAGCATACTCCCCTTCCATTTACCTTTTTTCACAGCTGCGATGAGTTGTCTGTTTACTTCATCGATACGTTCATTTTCAAAAGGTTTGAGGTAAGTTTCCGTTACCCGGATGGACGAGTGTCCCAGTGATTGGCTGATAATACCAATGGACTGCCCCATGTGGTAAGCCAGCGTAGCCCAAGTATGCCGGGCAGTGTAGGAACTTACCGGCACGCCTGGAAGCATCCGTTTTACGGCTTGCTTTAATGTCCGGTTGAAGTTACGTAAAGCAATCTGGTAAGAAAGATATTGTTCCCAACCGTCCTGTATCTCTGCATCCAGGATTGGCAACAGGTAAGGAGATGAGGGGGTAGTCTTCTGTCCGAGCCCTCGTAGTAGGCGCAAGGCTTCGGGAGACAGTTTCACCCGCATCGGTTTCTGAGTCTTATGACGGAGATAGACCAGATATTCCCCCCTGCAAATCCTGCCTGCGCAGATGGGCAAGGTCGATAAACGGTATACCCCTGCACAGAAACATCAGGCGGAAATATGCCAAAGCCCTTCTTTCTTCTCTGGTCAGGTCATCGTTCTCTGCTCTCAACAACTTTTCCATCTGCCATCCACGCAGTGCACGTTTGGTTTGAGACACCACCCGTGTATGTACACCGACAAACAGCTGTGGGTTGTATCCCGGTGTGCCTACGGGCATCCAGCGGTTGTACACAGCCCGCAGTGAGCTCATGTAACTGGTCACGCTGTTCATCTTCAAGGGTCTCTTTTTCGTCTGCATCAGCCACTCCTCATAGGCTTTCAACCGCATAGGGGTGAACACTTCATCCATAGGCAGTGGTATGCCCCTACCACCCGCAAAATCTTGGAAGGAATGCAGCACAGACACATAACCATGCGCCGCCGCAAACTTTCGTTCACGTTTCAGCTGTTCGGTCACAGCAAGTATGTAGGAAGCCAAATCCGTACTTCCCACATCCGTTTCTACATCTTTTGTTTTCATAAATCTCACTATTTATTAATAATAAAAACTCCGGCACAGCAGTAGCTATTACCGGAGTTTTTTCAGTCTTATGATAATTGGAACATCTTCAAGTCATCTTCCACATCACTGATGGTATCTATCTGGAAAGTATCTACCAAGACCTTTGCCACATTGGGCGACAGGAAGGCAGGCAGCGTAGGCCCTAAATGGATTTTCTTCACACCCAGACTCAACAAGGCCAGCAGTACGATAACGGCTTTCTGCTCGTACCAGGCAATGTTATACACAATCGGGAGTTCGTTGATATCATTCAGCTCGAACACTTCTTTCAGTTTCATTGCAATGACTGCCAGTGAATAGCTGTCGTTGCACTGTCCTGCATCCAGTACACGTGGAATGCCGTTGATATCTCCCAGAGGCAACTTATTGTAACGATACTTGGCACAACCTGCTGTCAGGATGACTGTATCTTTAGGCAATGCCTTGGCAAACTCGGTATAATAATCACGTCCCTTCATACGTCCGTCGCAACCTGCCATAACTACAAAGCGACGAATAGCACCGCTCTTCACGGCATCCACTACTTTATCTGCCAGTTGCAACACCTGATTATGGGCAAAACCACCGATGATTTCTCCACGTTCTATTTCCGTAGGCGGCTGGCATTGCTTGGCTATCTCAATAATTTCGGAGAAGTCTTTTCTGCCTTCGGCATCTGCCTGAATGTACTTGCAACCGGGATATCCGGTGGAATTTGTTGTAAACATACGTTCCTTATATTCAGCATTTGCCAACGGGGGGACGATACAGTTTGTTGTAAACAGGATAGGTCCATTGAAGGTGGTGAACTCTTCACGCTGCTTCCACCAGGCATTTCCATAGTTGCCTACGAAGTGGGAATACTTCTTGAAAGCAGGATAATAGTGAGCAGGAAGCATTTCGCTATGTGTGTACACGTCGACTCCCGTACCTTCGGTTTGCTTCAATAGTTCTTCCATATCTTTCAGGTCGTGGCCGCTTATCAAGATACCCGGACGCTTCCCTACTCCGATATTTACTTTTGTCATTTCCGGATTGCCATAGCGTTCGGTATTCGCTTTATCCAGTAAAGCCATAGTCTTCACACCGTATTCTCCGGTCTGGAGTACCATCTTCACCCACTCGCCTGCCGGAAGTGATTTTGTGGCAGTGGCAGCCAAAGCATGTTGCATAAAAGTATGGATAGAAGCATCGTCATATCCCAGACGCATGGCATGTTCCAGATATGCCGCCATACCCTTCAGACCATAGGTCATCAATTCTTTCAGGGAACGCAGGTCTGTGTCGGACTCACGCAAGACACCCACGCTTTCCGCCTTGGCAGCATACTCATCACGTCCGCCCTGCCATTGCAATTCGTCGATTTCAGGCAGGGAAATACCTTTTTCTTTGGCTTCTTCTATCAAACGGTTACGCAATGCCATACCTTTATCCACCCTGTTCAGAATGCTTTCATCATCGAAATTGGCATTTGTAATGGTACAGAATAAGGCATCCACAACAAAACGGTTCACTTCGGCAGCTACAGAATGTCCGGCGTTACGGAATTCATCAGTAACGACTGATATTCCACGTACCACGAACATCAGCAAATCCATTGCCTTTGCCGTATGACTTTCTTTTCCACACACACCTTTCAAGATACAACCGGTGCCTTTCATTGTCTCCTGGCACTGATAACAAAACATTTTAGCTTCCATCATCTTATTCTTTTTATTTAGTTATAAAATATATATTCCTTCTCTTTAAAGAAGACAAGCTGCATCTCAGCATAACTTTTTCATGCAAGCATGAAAGTTCTGCATTCGATTTGCATTATCTTTGTGCAAAGATGGAGAGTTTATGGCAAGTAAATTGTCACGTATGTTACACCTAATCACAAAAAACTTAAAAAAGAATGGAACCACATATATTATTACAGATGCCATTATTTCAAGGCATAACAGAAGAAGTGCTGTTAAAGTTCGTTCTGTTGCACCAACATACCCTTAAATCTTATAAACCGGGAGAGTTTATCGCCATGCAGGGAGACATTTACCGTTCTCTATATATTCTGTGCAATGGAACAGTGCGTACGCAAATGGTCAGTGCAGAAGGAAAACAACTCACCATAGAGACCCTCCGTGCTCCGAAACTCCTTGCACCGGCTTTCATCTTCGCTTCCGAAAACCGTTTCCCGGTGAATATCGAAACCCTGGAAACCTCGGAAGTATTGATTCTGAATAAGGATGCTTTTCTGGAATTCATGCACCAGTACCCGGTCGTCATGCAGAATTTCCTGAAGTTGATTTCCGACCGGAGCTTGTTTCTATCCAAGAAACTGAACGAGTTTGCTTTACAAAGCCTGAAATCCAGATTGCTCAATTATGTAAAGATGCATGGAAGCATCGGTTCCCAACAGGAAGTGGCACATATACTTGGAGTGGCCCGTCCGTCATTGGCACGTGCCATATCTGAACTGAGCAATGAGGGCTGCATACAAATAGAAGGAAAAGAAATGTTTATTGACGAGGAGAATTCGAAGAAATACTTTTAATTCTACTTTTTCATCGTATCTTTGTACAACCAACTACCTAATATAATGAGGAAAATAACATTAACCGACAAACATCAGGAATTACTTTTCCAGATTCCGCTGTTTCGTGACCTTCCCCTTAACATCAAGCATTCGTTGCTCAACAGGTTAGATATCTCCCTGTACTCGGTCGACAAAAAAGATATCATTGCCACCCAGGGAACACTCTGCAAGAAATTATATGTATTATTGGAAGGAAAACTACGGGTAGATATTATCGACGGATTGGGAAATGAAGTCATGATAGAATATATCGTTGCGGCACGTGCATTCGCCACTCCTCATTTATTCAGTTCAGACGGAGTACTGCCGGCAACCTTTACCGCCATGGAAGACAGTACCCTACTCACCGCCAGCAAAGAGTCCATGTTTAAGCTTATCAGCGAGGAACCTAAAATATTACACAACTTTCTCTGCATCACGGGCAATTGTAATGTCTGCACAGTATCCCGCCTGAAAACCCTATCACGAAAAACAGTGCGTGAACGTTTCGTTGTCTACTTGCTGGAACACAAGAAAAAGAATTCTCCAATAGTCAACATCATCCACAATCAGGCAACCCTTGCCGAATATCTGAATGTAACCCGCCCTGCACTATCGAAAGAGATTAATAAGATGATAAAGGAAGGTATTATCGATATGGACGGAAAGACAGTGCAGATACTCAATGAAACTATATTAGAAAGGTACGTATAGGAGCTTTCTCCTGATACGTACCTTCATTTATGTTCTCTCTTACTTACAGTTTTACCACTTCACAAACAGCACTCTGGGATTGATATTGACAGACACCCATCCCCAGTCTTGCCAGCTTTTATGATTGCCGCCTTTCACAACGTCCATCGTCTCCGTTCCGCGCATAATGGAGTATCCGGCGGAGAGTTTCACATCCTTCATCACCGACCAGTTTATTTGATAATCGACTTCCGAACCTAATGCCTTTTTCAATCCCGACAACTTCACCGCAGTTGAGAAATGATGATAGTTCAAATCCATATCCACCTTATCGGAAGCACGGAAACGTAAACCCAGACGTTTGTCAAACAAGCCGGGAGCATATCCGGGTTTAAAGTCGGACGCATAAAAATAATCCATAGCTCCGTAAAACTTATGATGTGTACCATATAGAACATTGAATGCCTTGTACTTGTCACTGTCACCGCTGTCTCCACTTAGATAATCGGCGCTTGCCACTATCGTCCAAGTAGGTTTAAGGTTGTATGGGAAAGCATAAGCCACTTGCAGGCTGGCCATGAAAGCAGATACCTTCTGCACATTTTGGTTCTTGCCCGTCTGATAATAGAAGGCACCGTCTACATTCCACCCATTTTCCCTGTAGGTGATATAAGTTCCCATTGTTTGCAGATAACGGGTGTGAGACTCTTTAGTTGCCGCATCTCCGGTTTCCAATCCCAGATTCATGAACAGTAAGGATGCATCAAAGGGAGTATAATCGGATTTATAGTGATACCAGAGAGTCTGCATATTCTTGTAAGGCTGCGCTCCGGCCTGCACGTAATAGGTACCGCCTATCTTAGTCTCGTCATTCTGGTTGAAAGCAAGAATCAGATGCAGTTGGTTGTTGGGGTCGGCATAACCCAGTTTCAATGCATCATGGTAGCGTCCGGCTACATTCCAATCCAGTCCGCCCAGAATGCGTTCGTCATCATACGAAAGGGTCTGACGGCCTAATTGTGCAAAGAAGTTTTTACCGAAATTCAGTTTAGCCCATGCCTCATTCATGATGAAACGGCCGTTCTTGTCAATCTGCGGATCTTGTCCCCATACCCCCACATGCTGAGCCGAGATTTTCATTTGCAAATCAGAACGCTTGTACTCCATAGAAAGGCGTGCACGGCTATTGATGAATCCCGCAGGTTCCTCTCCTTCATTACGGGGCATCAGAGCACCGTTACGGTATTCCGCACGAGGTCTGATCTGGATGGACATTGTAAATTCATTCTCTTTTTCTGTAGTTTGCGTATACGCCATGCTTGGCAAAAGCATGAGAAGCATTGCCCAATAAGTAGTTTTCATAATGATTATCAGTTTAAATTATACGTATGAATGCTGACTCCCTGTGCAGAAGGCAGATAGTTGATGCCATACCAACACATTTGCAGCAAAACAAATGATATCAGAAGTAAAATTAAGGCCTTACGGTATAACATAGGTTTTCCAAGACGGAAATGTATATAAATCAGATAGGAAAACCACGTAGCTGCCGCCCATGTCTCTTTCGGGTCCCACGACCAGTAATGTCCCCACGCCTCTTTTGCCCATACAGCCCCCGAAAGCATGCCTAATGTCATGAATGCCAATCCTACATAAGTCAGATTATCGCATAGGTCCATCTCCCGGCTGTCAATCGGCTTCTTCTTGAACCAGAGCAGGTAAATAGCCATCACGGTAGCCGCACCCAGCATAGCATAGGCAAACATATATACGATGACATGCGGCGTAAACCACGGACTTTGCAAAGCCGGCATCAAAGTTTTGTTATGTATTTCCGGTTTGAAGATATTGATACAGATAAATACCAGTGACAGGATAAAACTGAAACTGAGTATCCACTTATACCTCCAACGACTGTATGTGATGAGTCCTGCCAGTGGAAGAAAGAAAGAGTACCACAGGCGCGTCTCTCCCATCGTCCGCATAGGCGGACGTTCCAGGGAAATCCATATTCCCACAATAAAGCAGAAGAAGATAGCAAGCCCTATCAAGGTAAGCCCACCAACAACATACGGTTTTCTTCCGCGCCAAGCGGCAAAGGCACCGAATCCCCAGAAGTGCAGGGCGGCAATTGAAAACGGTACAAAATAATCCCACGTCATTCAGCGTCCTCCTCTTTTCTTTTTTGTGCATTAACAAACAGACAGATAGCTCCCAGAACCATCATGATAATACCTGTATAGACAGCAGGCAGCCACGGATCACGTACCAGTTCGAACACACTGATATCGCTCCAACGCCCTTTCGTATCATCATAACTCAATTGATAAATATTCCATCCCGCCACATTCAGGGGATGGTTCACTGCAATCGTATCTTCCACCTGTTTGCCGTCTTCCGTGTAAACTTTCACTGTAGATGCAAAACGCTGCGGTTCGCGTTCCGGCATAATAAGGCTTGTCAACGAATCCAGACGCAATGCTTTATATGGGAAAATAAAACTACCGCAACTTACCCACCCCTCCTTTGCAGTTTTCGTCTTTTGATTGATAGCCTGCAAATAAACGGCGTACGTGGCTCCCATCGAATGGAATTCGGTAAACTTCACCGTATCTTCCGTAGCCACAGAAGCCGCCCAGGGAATCGTTTGCCGGATAGTCACCAACCAATCGACCAGTCGTCCATCCGTAACACCTTCTTCCAGCAACAAATGTTCCGGTGCTTTCTCTGGCAATGTACGTCCAGTTTCATTATCAATCAACATCAGTTTCGGAGGATACTCGTCAATCGTGAAGTCTTTCAGTTCAATGGCCAGCGAAAGTTCTATCAATTTACCGTGCTCATTCATTGCACGCCATTCGGCATTATCTATCCGGGTGGTCATTTTCAGCCGCTGCATATCGGCATTTCCCAAAGTTGCCGTAATCAGGGCAATGAACAGCCCGGCATGGTTCAAAAGGAAAGCAAGCTTCTTCCATCTGAATGGAAATCCGGCACGAAGCGTAGTCAACCCCAGTACAGTCATCATCCAGATATAAAGCAATACAAAAGGCCATGCCGAAAGCATTCGTGAAAAGCCAAGCATATCTGCCGGATGACCGGAAGGGACCTGACGGATAAGTCCCATCACCACCGTAATGCCCGCCACCCATAAAAGAGAAGAGACAGCCGATGTATAATGACTCATCCAACCAAAGATATAAACACGCTTGCGCAGGCAATGCATGGCAACTATTCCGGCTATATATAAAACCAGAACTATGATGTTCACCGGACAGGCAAACAGACTCCAATCTATTTCACCGATTGTAATCTGTAGCAGCCATCCTGTCACCAACAGTCCTGCGCCTATCAGGCATCCTTCTTTAAATCCCCACGGTCTGATCCACATATTTTTGTTTTATTTCTGAGCCAGACGACCGTTAGCTTTCGCTTTTTCCAGCCACGCAGGTACAGTTGTTTTCAAGAATTTCTCTTTAGCAGCTCTTTCCGCATCCATGTCGAGACCAATGTATTGTTGTGCTTTCTCTTTGGTTGAAATATCCGGCATCGGCACATCATCTGTAAAGCCATGCTTAGCCAATACTCTTGATACAGCCAGACGAGCCTGCATAGCCTTGTCCAATCCATGTGAAAGGATACGTTGGATTTCCTGCGGAGCATGGAAAGAACCACCGTGAGAAGCCACACCGAAATCCCAACGCCACTGCGCCTGACGGATCAGGGCAAGTACGTTTTTCATCTGATCTTCCGTAGCCCCCTTGTCCCATGCAAACTTAGCCTCGATATGAGCCTTGGCAAGTTCCTGTTCCAAACGGTTACGTATTTCGTTAGCCTTACGTTGGCGTTCGTACACATTGTTACGCAATGTTTCTTCACTTTCGCGGTGGCAAGTCTGACAAGTGCGGTCTATCATCGCCAGCGGGCTTTGAATATGATGATCGCTGAATTTCACACCACCTTCGCTCTTATAAGGCATGTGGCAATCTGCACATGACACACCTCTCTGACCGTGAATACCCATCTGACAGATTTCATAATCAGGATGCTGCGCTTTCAATATCGGAGCACGGCTCAGTTTATGAATATAATCATAGAAACCTTCATTATCATAATAAGCCTCCATATCTTCCACAGTAAAGCCTTTATCCCAAGGGAAAGTCAGGTACTTGCCATCACCCTTGAAGTAATATTCCACGTGGCACTGCGCACAAACCAGCGAACGCATTTCCTGCGGAGTAGCTTTTGTTATATCTCTGCCCTGGCGTGCAAAAGCCTCGATCAAAGCCGGACGGCTGATGTGCAGATTCATATTTTCCGGTTCGTGGCAATCGGCGCATCCGATAGGATTTACAATCTCATCACCCATTGCTCCCCACTTATTATTATAGAACGCATCCACACCGATAGCCTCCATCATACGGGGAACATCCGGGCTCTTACAAGTCCAACAGGTAGACGGTTGCGGACCATCTTCGGGAGTAGCAGGCGCCCCCGTACGAAGGCTTGCCGTAATATCCTCTATCGCATGCATGTGCCCACGTGGAGTCGAATAGTCCTTTGAGAAAGCATATCCTGCCCACAGAACCACCATTTCGGGACGTTGTTCCAATACATCGACCGCAATATTTCCGTTGAACTCACTCTGGAAATCCGTCTTCGCTGTTTCCGTCCAGGTCTGATATTCACGGGGGAAATCACTTTTGAACACTTCATTACGGGCTTCAATGCCTGTAATGACAGTCCTGCGGTTATTGAACACGCTTTCTAATTCCGCCCGCCTCTCCATCAGCGCGGAAACACATAATCCTAATACAAACACAACTACCATCGAACCACCGAACAGCAGCCAGCCTTGCCATGATTTCAATTTCTTTTCCATAAGTATATTGATTTTATTTCATTATTTCTTAAGCATCTTTTGCAGCCAGCCCGGAACGGGCGATTCGGGATAAGGTACCAGTGCATTGGGAGTGGATGACAACGAGTTGCTTCCGCCATGCGGCACATCCCGGTGACAATCCCAACAAGCCTTACCCTCACCTACCTGAGACATCATATAATCTATTTTCCCGGTTTTCACAAACTCCGTATTCAACTGCGTATGGCAACGGATACAGTTGTTCATAATCACCTCTGAACTGGCTTCATGCGCCCTGATAACCTGCGGCTCGCTCTTTGTCAGGAAAGCAGCCACATGTTTCATACCGTCCATCCCCTTGAATGTCCATTTCTTTACGGCATTCTCATGAGGAACATGACAATCATTACAAGTGGCATCCCGACTATGTGAACTGTGAAACCATGTAGCGTAGTAAGGTGCCATAATATGACAGTTCACGCATGCCGACGGCTCATCCCCCAAGTAGGTATGCGCCCGCAGCAAGTACATGAACAAGCCTCCCCGCCCACAACGATACCGCAGATAACTATCGCAGCCACTTTCCATTTGTACGAAGGTAAAAACCTGTTTATAAATGACAATTTCTTCATAGGAAATAGTATTTTTCACAAAAGTAGGGGCTTTATTTTTAAAAAAGTGTAATAATGATTACATATTTTGCATAGTCTTGCGCTATCTTTGAAGAATTCCGTTGAGTAATTATCCACCCTCATCCGTATATTCTTTAAACACCTAATGTTATTGATAGAATATGAAAGCACTTAGTTTATTGATATGCCTTCTCTTTTCAGGGATATTACAAGCCCAAGAGGTAGAAATCGCCTTCCGGCAGCAGTTGCCGGACAGCCATCCGCGTTATCTGACAAACAGCAACGGTAAGAGTGAAACCCTGAATCTGATAGAAAAAGAAGATTGGGCAAAAGACGTATTTGAGAAACTGAAAAGGCGTACCGATCTTTATGCTAACCTGACAGATGCCCAACCGGACTGGTTACTTTCACGCCTTGCCATGTATTGGAAGTCTCATGCTACGGATGTATATATAAAAGGCGAAACCTTCGACCATGCCGGAGGCGAAAAAGCATCGGTACCCACCGTTCGCTATACCGGTACGCGCGGCACATTTGCCACCCACGGACGCCCCCGTCTGGAAGACGTAGTGCCATACGATGACGATGTGGAAGGAAATGTGACTTTCTGTAACAACGCCTTGCCCGGCTGCCCTATGGAGAGTGTACATCCTTCTAAAACCGGACGCAACATCGAGAGCCTGAACCGTGAAATCATGGGTATCGCCCGTGATGCCGCCTTCCTTTACTGGCTTACCGGAGAAGAAAGATATGCAAAACTCGCTGCCGGAGTATTCGATACCTATATGACAGGTATCTATTATCGGAATGTTCCCATCGACCTCAACCACGGTCATCAGCAAACTCTGGTAGGCATGAGTTCTTTTGAGGTTATTCACGAAGATATTCTTTATGACATCGTTCCCCTTTACGATTTCCTGTATGACTATCTGAATGCCTGGCATACCGACAAAATGGATATATACGCAGGAGCTTTCAAGAAATGGGCGGACAATATCATTGCAAACGGTGTTCCTCACAACAACTGGAACCTGATGCAGGCTCGCTATGTCATGAATATTGGTATGATACTGGAAAACAATAAGCAATATGCCGACGGTAAAGGGCGCGAATATTACATTGATTATGTACTCAACCGTTCCAGTATCCGCCAATGGAGTCTGAATAAATTAGCCGATTATGGCTTCGATCCGAAGACAGGTATCTGGGCCGAATGTCCCGGATACAGCAATGTAGTACTGAATGACTACACCAGCTTTACTACCCTCTTCGACCGGAATCTGAATTATGACCTGGTGGAAGCAATGCCGGTTCTCTCTAAAGCGGTAGCCGCTACTCCGCAATATTTGTTCCCCAACCGGATGATCTGTGGTTTCGGCGACACCCACCCAGGATATCTGAACACCCATCCTATATCCCGCATGATACGAAATGCACAACACAACGGCAAGAAAGAGCAGGAAGAATATTTCACTGCCATGCTGAAATGCTTCCATCCTGATGCGGGAAAAACCAAAGACAATAAAAAAAGCGTCCTCGTCTCTATCAATTCTTTCTTTGATGAAAAGCCATTGGAACTGAATCCAAATATCGAAGCCGGAAAAATAGAGCAATATGTCTCTCCCCTCTTCTATGCACCGAACGTTTCCTGGCTGGTACAACGAAACGGCATGAATCCCCGTAACAGCCTCATGATATCCCTGAATGCCAGTGAAGGAAACCACATGCATGCCAATGGCATATCCATGGAGCTTTATGGTAAGGGATATGTTTTGGCTCCCGATGCCGGAATCGGCCTTTACTTATACAGCGGACTGGACTATCTGGAATATTACTCTCAATTTCCCAGTCATAACACGGTTTGCGTAGATGGCATTTCCAGTTATCCGGTTATGAAAAGTAATCACTCCTTCGATCTTAAATCCAGTTTTCCAGTTTCTTCCGAACCGGGAAAAGCTTTCACTTCCGTAACCTATAGCGATGTTTCTTTCCGTGAACCGGAAAGCCGTGCCGACCAGACCCGTATGATGAGTATCGTCACTACCGGTCCGGAAACCGGTTACTATGTAGATATCTTCCGCAGCCGGAAAGAACGCGGTGGTGATAAAATGCATGATTATTTCTACCATAACCTGGGGCAAACCCTAACACTGACAGGCACAGACGGTGCAGACCTGAATTTGCAACCTACCGAAGAACTGGCCTTTGCCGGTGCTCACCTTTATGCTTATTCTTATATCTATGATAAGAAGTCGGCTACTACCGACAAAGACATAAAAGCTACATTTACCATTGCCATGCCCGACAAGGATGACATTTCAATGAACTTGTGGATGAAAGGAGAAACGGACCGGGAAGTTTTCACCGCCCTGTCTCCCATGACGGAAGGTTTAAGCCGTACCCCGGGGATGCCATATAATATAAAAGAACAGCCTACCCTGACATTTGTAGCCCGCCAGAAAGGAGAAGCCTGGAACCGGCCGTTCGTCGCTATCTATGAACCCTCATCCGTAAAAGAACCCGGCTGCATTACCGAAGTAAGCTTCCCCGAAGTAAAAAGCAAAACGGAAAACAGTGCCACCGGTATCTGTGTGGTACAGAAAAATGGACGCACAGATTATATTCTGTCATCTGATAACCCCACGGATATCTGCACCAGTGGAAAAATGAGTGCACAAGCCACCTATGCTTTATGGGGAAATAAAAAGGGCGATGATTGTACCTTCTTTTTAGGATATGGCACTTTGCTAAGCACCCCAAATGTAGTTATCAAGGCGGAAACTCCCGCAGATGTATTACTGGAATTCAAAAAAGGGACATGGTACTACACTGCATCGACTGATTGCACTGTCAGTATTCAAAAGAAAACGTACAAGCTAAAAGCCAATACGGAGGAAAAGACATTGAAGTAGAATTTTATTTAATGATTAATTGATTGTATTATATAATTAGAAAAAGAAATAGCAAAAGTATCAAGGTTATATCAACTTCCTATCGAAACCTTGTCAAGTCCGTATCATCTCCGTGTCTATAGCCAAGGAGAAGGTACGGACTTAACAGGGAGTTGGTACGGACTTGGTATGGACTTGGTCATAAACCAACAGATCAGCAGAGGATTCCCGTCCTCTGAATTATCATTCTAAACCTAAACGTTTTCGTTCTTTTTCCTTATATTTGCTTGCAGAAACATAATACATAGAAACGAAATATAATATATTGTGAAAAACATATCAAAATATATCATCCTATTATTCCTACTGTTTAGCTTCTTGCCGGGCTATTCCCTCCCCTCTGTATTCCGGGGATTGTCCGTCACCGAAGGGCTTTCCGACTTAGTAGTGAATGCACTTTATAAAGATTCCATTGGTTATGTTTGGATAGGTACCGGCAATTCTCTGGAGCGTTTTGACGGCACACGCCTGAAACATTTTTTGATTTCGGGAGCAAATGAAAAGATCAAGCGAGTCAATGCCATTGCCGAAATGGAAGGCAACCAGATATGGATGGGAAACGGCATGGGACTTTGGCGGGTGAATACCGAAAAAGATATTCTCGAACCGATTGCCGCCGAAACATTACACTACGGTGTCCGCACACTTCTACCTGATGGGAAAGGTACTTTATATATAGGTAGCGAAGCTGGTCTGTTTATCTATAAAAACGGGAATCTGGACCAGATACTTATAGACCCCAATGTCCTTTCGGTCTCTAATGTCATCACCGGACTCACTCTGGGTGAAGAAGGTCTTCTCTGGATATCCACCAACGACGGACTTTATTCCCTAACATTGGCTGACAAGAAAATTACTCCGTATCATAATATAGTAGAGGACAAACATTTTTGCTCTTACAATAACATCACCCGCATTGGCAACGTAATTTACCTGGGTACAATGGGGCAAGGCATCATCTGTTTCGACATACAGACGCATAAGTTTAAGCATTTTGTCGACGTAGGCTGTAATGTGATATCTTCCTTATCCAGTGATGGTAAAGATATGTTGTATGTGGGTACCGATGGAAACGGGGTTCATTTCATTTCGACCCAACAAATGAAACTTCTACGCTCTTTCCGCCATGAACCGGGAAAAGAAGAAAGTATCCGTTCCAACTCCGTGTACTCACTTTTGGTAGATCGTGACGGCCTCATCTGGATAGGCTTCTATCAGCTGGGACTAGACTACAGCTTATACCAGAGCGGACTTTTCTCTACTTACAGTTATCTCCCGTATTTTGACTCCAAAGATATGCCCGTCCGTAGTATCGCAATCACTGAACATGAAAAGTTAGTCGGCTCCCGCGACGGTTTATTCTACATAAACGAAGAGCAACGGCGTTTCAAAAACTTTAAATCTCCCGAATTGCGTTCCAGTATGATCTTCTGTATCTACAAATTTCAGGATAAATACTATATCGGAACATACGGCGGCGGCATGTACATATTCAATCCTGCTGATCTTACTATTCACGACTTCGAACCCAATGAACCACAACCTTTCATGCGGGGACAGATTTTCAGTATAAAAGCGGATGCCAAAGACCAATTGTGGATAGGTACCTCAATGGGGCTCTATTGCTATAAGGATGGAAAAAGAATCAAGCACTACACCAGTGCCAACTCCAAACTACCTGAAGGGAATGTTTATGAAATCTATTTCGACTCCACCCATAAAGGATGGATTTGTACGGAAAATGGCATGTGTATCTGGGACCCCTCTTCCGAAAGTCTAAAAACCGACATCTTCCCGGAAAACTTTATTCATAAAGAAAAGATCAGAGTTGTATATGAAGACTCCGACCATAATCTTTATTTCCTGCCGGACAAAGGCAGTATGTGTATATCCGATCTCTCCATGAGCCGTTTCAGAAGGTTGCAACCTGATACACAACTGGAAGGAAAAGATGGTATGTTTATATTGGAAGATGACGAAAAATGGCTCTGGATAGGAACCAATAACGGACTCTACCGCTACGACAAGAAAGAAACTTTTATTCCTTATAATTTCATTGATGGTATTCCCAGTTCTATTTTCACACTGTGCCCTCCCGTACAGGATCAACAGGGAAATATATGGATGGGAAATTCCAAAGGGCTGATTTATATGAATTTCAAGCAAAATAATCAGATGAAAAGATACACTTATCCGCTGACTATTACAGATATTTACGTCAACGGAAAGAAATCGCTTCATCCTGTTATTGAAAGTGGAAAAGTTCCTGAAATACAACTTGAATCTTCCCAAAACAACCTGACTTTTCATTTCTCCGGCTTTACCTATACCGAACCGGCTTATATGACTTATGAATATAAATTGGAAGGTGAAGATGAGGACTGGCAGATATTGACCGGAAAGTCCGATATTACTTATTATGATTTGTCATCCGGAAACTATCTCTTCAAGTTACGTTATATCGGGAACACTGATTCTGAAGTATGTACAGCCGTCCACATTGCCTATCCTGTAGAAACATGGAGCATTATTGCCGTTTCCATAGCTTTAGCTTTTATCGGCTACATATATTATCAGCGAAAGAGAAAAACGAAGCAAATCAAAGTCATTCAACCTCAGTTATCGGAAGGAATACAGGAAGCTGAGAAGCAAGAAAAGACAGCTGAAGTAAAATACAAAACCAACAAGATAAGTGTAGAGGAATGTCAGCACCTGACAGAGAAACTAGAGGCCCTGATGCACCGTGATAAGCCCTACACCAACCCCGATTTGAAAATAGCTGACCTGGCAACTATGCTCGGCAGATCGGCCCATACCCTATCTTATCTATTCAATCAACATTTGAATCGTAATTATTACGATTATATCAATGATTACCGCATTGAAGAATTCAAACGTCTTATCAATGAAGATGAGTATTCCAAATATACGCTGGGAGCGCTTGCCGAACTTTGCGGTTTCAGTTCACGCGCCTCTTTCTTCCGCTACTTCAAGAAAGCTACCGGTATCACTCCCAATGAATATATCCGGAACATCGGAAAGAATAACGAGTAATCTATATAGTATTAAAGCATATTCTATTATTTTCCGCAATAATCTTACTGTATATTGAAAGATTATTGCGGTTTTTATTACAGTAAATGGAAGGAATATAGAAAAAGAATCATTAAAAGTTTGATAATAGAATAATAATGTGAAAGTTTTCAGTTAATACTCTTCAAAGAGTCTCAAATTATTAGTTGATACTATGAGTCTCAAATTATTAAGTTGCTATTTATTAGTGACTTAATTTATTTTTAGTCCAACTTAATGAAGTGAGATTTGTTAAGCACTCTAAGGAAATGTTTTCCATTTTTTACCTTTTATATTTGCAATCGTAACGCTAATGTAAAACGTAATCAAAGTCTGAAACATGGAAAACCCAACGATGACATCCACTCAATTAGTAGCTGACTCTTACGCGAGTTATCATCGCTCTGTTTATCTCTATATCTATTATAGAATAAATAGTAAAGAGGAAGCCGAAGATTTATCTCAAGACGTATTTCTGCGTCTGATGGACTACAAGAAAATGCTTCGTCCGGACACCGTGAAATATTTCATTCACACCATAGCCCGCAACCTGGTGAACGACTACTTACGCCGCCACTATAAGAAACAGGAAATAACCTCTTATATGTATGAGCATGCAGTAACCTACACGAATGAAACCGAAAGTCAGATTATTGCAAAGGATTTACTATCCTTAGAAAAGCGTAAACTACAAATGCTTTCCGACCAACGCAGAAAAGTCTATGTACTGAATCGCTTTCAAGATAAATCCGTCTCAGAAATTTCCATGAGTCTGAATATCTCCCATCGTACGGTTGAGAACCATTTGTTCGCCAGCCGTAAAGAGATACGGGAGTTCATCAAACAATGCATCTAATTAGATTAAATAATAGTGTTAATTTTAAATTTATAGTTTATGAAGAAAGATTTGCTAAAGTTCCCGTTAAAGAGAGTTCTTCTCTCTACGGTGATTTTGTGTTCTCTATCTGCCATAATCAGCTCCTGCGGAGAAGAAGAAGGCAGAATTTCAGTTAATGATGCGGCACCGGAAAAGGTTACCAATGTAACGACTAAAGCGGGGCCGGGTGAAGTTACGTTAAGTTGGACCAACCCTGCCAGTTCCAGTTTCATGTACACAAAGATTGAGTACACGAATGCAAAAGGTGAAAAGAAATATGAATTGATTTCCAAAGAAAGAGGTTCAACGGCCACAATCAAAGGTTTTGCAAACACTGATGTCCAGTCTTTTTCATTGTTTGCCTGCTCTGTAAGAGGGAATAACTCCGGAGCCGTTGATGTCTCACAAGCACCGGACTCCCCCGCGTTTCTGGAAGTTGTCAAGACCGTCACTCTTGCACCGGTACTGGGTGGAGTGCTTGTAGATTATGAAAATAACTACAACACGACGGTTGTAATAGCATTAGATTTTCATGCAGCAAGTGACCCAAACAAAGCAGGTTCAGCTAAATTTCAAGCTCCCGCTAAATCCAAAGGACCTCAACTTGTGATGCTTACCGATGCCAACAACGAATTTCTCGCAGGCGAATGCATCGTTAATGTCAGTGCTGAAGACGAATATGAAAACGCTTCGGAGCCTAAAGCACTAAAAGCTACTCCCATCCCAGCTATGAAGATAGACCGCAGCAACTGGACTTTCCCGGGATATAATGAAAATTCCAGTGACGGCACTATAGGTTACAGCTCGCAAGAAGCTATAGGCGAAGGAAACCAGGACGGTTTGAAAAATGGCCGTGTAACTTCTATGATAGATAGCAGCCTGAAAACTTACTGGCATGCTTCTTGGAAAACTCCTTCTACAAGTTATCCACATTGGTTCATCCTTGATATGGGTAAGGAAATCACTGTAGCAAGCGTTGAACTGACCCGTCGCCAAGGTGATGCCAGAGGCCAAAAAGGACAGAAGATTTACACTTGTACCGAAGCCGGTGCAGCAGATCCCGGCAATCCGAATAGTTGGAGTTGGATAGATCATGGTTCATTTGCTTTCGATCCCAACAATAATGCTCCGCAATCCTTCGGTTTATCAACGACCCCGAGAGCCAGATATATCAAAGTCTACTTCGGAACAGAACATAAAGGTACAGGAGGCCAGGCAATGCTTGCAGACCTGAATGTTTATGGCGCTGAATAAAAAATCTAATACTATAATTTAAGCAAATAGTTTATATCATGAGAAAAAGAATAATATTCGCAGCGGCTTTATGCCTGACGGTAATCTATCCTGCATATAACGCAAATGCTGCAACGGAAGTGACTCAGGAAGTGCAACAAGCCGGAACCATTCGAGGTAAGGTTGTTGACAACAACGGAGAACCGGTTATAGGCGCTAATGTCATGGTGAAAGGTACAACTAACGGTGTGATTACGGATATAGACGGTAATTTCGTCCTGAATAATGCAAAAGGCACATTGGTTATCTCTTACATCGGTTATAAAACAGTTGAACTCCCCATCGGTGACAAGACGAACTTCAACGTAAAGCTAGTGGAAGACTCCGAACTGCTGAGCGAAGTTGTGGTAACCGGTTATGGTGTGGCCAAAAAGGCTTCCTTGACCAGTGCCATTTCCCAAGTTAAGGGTGATGACGTGTTCAAGAACAGAGGTATTGCCAATACTACTCTGGCTTTACAAGGCGAGGTTCCGGGATTGGTAGTAACACGCAGTTCTACCCGCCCGGGTAGCGAAGGAGCAGCGATTAAGATTCGTGGTGATGTTTCCATGAATGGCAATGATCCGCTAATTATAATTGATGGGGTTGCCGGTTCACTGAGTGAGTTGAACTCTATGGATGGTAACGATATTGAAAATATTTCTGTTCTGAAAGATGCTTCGGCTGCAATTTATGGCGCGCGTTCAGCATCGGGTGTCATCTTGGTGACTACCAAACGCGGTAGGAAAGGTAAGGCTCAAGTATCTTACAGCGGCACAATCAGCCGTACCATTGATGGTATTCAGGCACCTCTTACAAACAATCAGGAGTGGCTGGACATGTTCTTTGAGGCACAATACTATGATACGGCTGCCAGTAATCCGAAGCTGACGGACCCACGGGAAATTTATCAGAATTTAAATTGGTGGATATTCAATAGTTTTGGTGGACAATCAGTAGCAAAAAATAGTAAAGGTAAATGGGCACCGAACTACAAGGATATTGATCCGGATACCGGTGCTCCTATGATGTATAAAGGTGACAAACTGTTCAATGCTTTGCGGGCAGGAAGATCCATCTTTGCACAGAATGGGAATAAGATTGAAAGTTGGATGCCTTCAAACTACATGTTAGATGCATTTTATGGACAGGCAACATCACAGAAACACTCAGTCAGTATCTCAGGAGCTGATGAAAAATTTGCATATAGAGCTTCTTTGAGCTACAGTGATGCCAATTCACAACTGAAAGTAGCCGAAGACGGTGAAAGGAAATATGGAGCCCGCTTGAATGCAGACTATCAGCCTATTGATATCTTGAAATTTGAAACCGGCATGTCTTATGAGAAAAAGACAAAAGAACACCCAGCACAGATGTGGGTGGAGGATATTTTGATCCTTGGTTCTGGGCCCTTTTGAATGAAAATGGTGATGCCTATGATACTTTCAGTGGAAACCGTAATCCATACGGAGGCTTGCTGCAAGGCGGTCAAAACACAACTTCACTTACTACTTTCCGTGCCACAGGGAAAGTGACGCTCGATTTAAATAAGTGGGTAAAAGGATTCGACCTTTCGGCTACCGGCGCCTATAAAATGGTTCGTGAAGACTATACGGAGCAGATAAACAAAGTACAATATTATGACTGGGCAGGAACAGAAACCGGAAACAAGCAAGGCCCCGGTTCGCTAAAAGAACAAAACAAGAAATGGGAGAATGTTACTTTAGGAGCATTTGCTAATTATGACCGTATGTTTATGAATGTTCACCATGTAAAAGCTATGTTGGGTATGACTGCTGAGCAAGAAACCTATAAGCAGATCGGAGCGAAACGCAGCATGGGGCCTCTTTATCCCGGTTCCGACTTGGTTGACCTGGATGTCTGGATTAGCGGTACTAACAATGAGGCTTATGGCGGACAAAATTCATGGGGCTTTGTATCTTATCTTACCCGTTTGAATTATGACTATGCCGGCAAATATCTGGTAGAATTTTTGGGGCGTCGTGACGGTTCGTCCAAATTGGTAAAAGAACAACGTTGGAAAAATTTCTATTCGGTTTCCGGTGGTTGGATTATCTCTAATGAGGATTTCATGAAAAGTTTTACTTGGTTAAGTAATTTGAAGTTGCGCTACAACTATGGTAAGATGGGTAGTGTAAACGGTATCGGTAACTATGAATCCTATGCACTGATTAAAACCGGAGGTACTGTACTGGGAGTCAGTCCTTCTTCCCATACTTCATTCAAGCTGGATGGTATGCGTTCGGGCGAGCGTAGCTGGGAAACGATTGAGAGCCACAATGCCGGTATAGATATCGCTTTTCTGGACCATAGACTGAACGGCTCATTCGATTACTTTGTGAAGACCAATACAGGTATGTTTATTGGAGTTACCTATCCTTCTATCTTGGGAGCCGGTGCACCGAAAAGTAACGATGGTAAATTCCGGACGAAAGGTTGGGAAGCAACAGTGAACTGGAGAGATCAAATTGGTGGTGTAAAGTACAATTTAGGTTTCTCTCTGGCAGATTACAAATCAAAGGTATTGCAATTTACGGATATGACCAACGTCCCATTCCCGGGAAATTTGGGTCGCGGTGACCGTATTGAAAATTGGAATGGCAACGCTAAGAATTACTATCTGGTAGGCAAATCGCTTTCGCCGGTCTACGTCTTCCAGACAGACGGTATTTTCCAAACCCAGGAAGAAGTAGATGCATATTATGAAATGTATTATTGGAATGCAGACCACACCGCACCAAAGGCAGGTAACATCATTCCTGCTCCGGCTGACTCAGGTACCGGCCGCCTTCGTCCGGGCGCTCGTAAGGTAGTCGATTTGGATGGTGACGGTGTCATTACAAAGGATGATATCTATTATGCCGGCGACAGAGACCCGCATCTTACGTTCACCATCAAAGCCGGATTGGAATGGAAAGGAATTGATGTCAGTGCCTTCTTCCAAGGAGTGGGAAATCAGGTAGTTTTACGTCAGGGCCAGATACCGTACCTTTGGAGAACAAACTATGTGATGCAAAACAAGACCTATATGGGTAAAACGTGGACACCGGAGAATACGGGTGCTGAATATACCATTGCCTCACGTGATCAAAATTTCAACGCTTGGAATTATCAATATAAAGACGTCAGCTTGCAGAAGAACAGATACATCCGTCTGAAATCGTTGGTAGTAGGTTATACACTTCCAAAACAATGGACGGCAAAGGCCGGACTGAACAAAGTGAGGCTCTATTTCTCAGGAGACGATTTGTGGGAATGGACCAAGGTGAAAGACGGATACGATCCTGAGTTTGGCGAAGAAACCAATAACTCTTTCCCCATTCAGCCGCTTGCTTTCATTTGGCGTAGACGTAACATTCTAAATTAACCTTTAAATACGAAAGAAATGAAAAGTATAATAAACAGAATATTTATAGCATCGGCATTGACTTTTTCTTTGTCGGCTTGCAGTGACTTTCTTAATAAAGAACCTTTGTCACAAGGCACGGAGGCGATTGTCTTCAAAACTCCCGAGCATTTTGAACAGGCTGCCTACTACTTGTACGATCTGTATGGATGGGACTACAATGCAATGGACCGCAATCTTGATATTTCCGGTCTGGGAAGCAACGGTGGTGGTACTGCTCCCGAAAGTAGCGGCAGCTGGGGTGGCCCTTATGGGCAAATCCGCGATTGCAACATCCTGCTGGAAAAGGCTGAAGAATATGCGGGAGATAAGAATGCAATATCCCACGCTGTAGGAACCGCCCACTTCTTCCGCGCCTGGCAGTACTTCAAACTTTTAAAAACTTACGGCGGAGTACCTATTGCAGACCATTCATTGGATTTGACCGATCCCACATTGCAGGCTCCACGCAACAGTCGCTATGAAGTTGCCAATTTTATTATCAACGACTTAAAGGAAGCAGTAAAGCTGCTTACGAAAGAAAAAAGATATTCCGGATGCCGATAAAGGCAAGATAAGTAAAGAAGCCGCCCAATCTTTCCTGGCACGAGTAGCTCTTTATGAAGGAACATGGGAGAAATATGTTCCAAGCATAGGGTATGACTTGGATGGCGATGGCACAAATTCGGGAGCCGGTACTGCAAAACCGGAAGGTTACCCTTCGGTAACAGAACTGTTGACATTGGCGAAAACAATGTCCAAAGACGTCATTACCGAAGCTGAAACCGGAACTTTCCAGCTTTGGAACGAATGCGATTCGTTGAGTTATTACTACCTCTTCAATATTGATGATGCAGAAGGTAATATTCCTAACTTTAAGGGCAAAGGAAAAGCCACCAACAAGGAATTCATCATTTATAGAAAGTACGATTTCAACATTGCTAAGCCCAATAAGAACATATCGCATACTGTCATTGTTGGTTTGGCAACGTCCATCAGCCAGCAGTTTGGCGAATCCTTCTTATGCCGTAACGGATTGCCTATCCGCATCAGCTATACCGGTAACATGGCAAACGCGCAAAACAATCCGCAGTTTGAAGGTTACAAAACCTTTGTTGGAGAATACCGCAATCGTGATTACCGTTTTATAAGCTGCACCTATATACCCGACCGCACTTTCTGGAGTAGTCGTGTAGAAGACGGGCGTCAATTAACCGCTACCGGAAAACCTTATCCGGATCCGGTCTTTCCCCAAAATGATGAAGTTTATAATCCGGGGATCCTGCTTACAGTAGTTCTTGCGGTGTTTTTAAGCCGACTCTTCGCAATAACAGTACCGCCAGCGGCTATGGCAGCCGTAAATATTTAATCGAAGGTGCCAACCGTCCAAGTAATACAGAGTCTGCCGACTACCCCAATCTCCGTCTGGCCGAAGTACATTGCATCTATGCCGAAGCTACTTGCGAACTGAACGGAGGAAATATTTCCGATGAAGATTTGGATTTCTCTATCAACAAGAATCGCGCCCGTGCCCGTGTAGCACCGTTGACCAATGCCTTGATTGCCAATGTATGGGATGCAGGCTATTGGGATTACGAACAGAATAAGACAGTCTGCAAAAAGATGAATATGTTGGACGAGATCCGCCGCGAACGTGCTTGCGAACTCTTCGGTGAAGGTCATCGTATGGACGACTTGAAGCGTTGGGGTATTGCGCATATCAATCTGGTTGGTCAGAAACTGGGACATTATGTATTAGGCACCGCTTACGAAACAGAAAAAGCTAATAGCGCTCAATATTTCGGTGAGCCTTGCTACTATCCCGAGAAATATCCTTTGAGATATGGTATTTACGAAGGAACCGGTAAAAATGACCCTGATTATGGTCGTTCAATAGCCAATGACCCGACTACTTTGAACTTTATACAGCGTGATTATCTAACCCCTCTTCCTCTGGATCAGATGCGTCTGAATACAAATCTGAAGCAGAACCCGGGGTGGTGATAGTGTGAATTAAACTTGAATAGTATATTTATTAAAAAGAATAGCTTTATGAAAATTTTAAAATATATTCTGGCATTAATGCTTATGTTGCCGTTTCTGGCATCTTGCGACGATGATGAAGTGGGTAATCCCAATGTTAGTCCTCAGGATTTTGTAACAGTCAGCAACCGTACAGCACGCGTTTCTTTAGACGATGCATCCGGCATGTATGTATTGGATGAATATGTAAAAGCCGATACGCTTAATTATGAAACCTGCATCTTCATGGTAGACCGCAAGGTAGATCAGGACAAAGTAAAAGCCTTAGGGAATGTAACAGATGTCGTTTTTGGCGGTACAGGCATGAAAACGGATTACCGTCCTGCAGGTGCAACAACCAATAAGAAATGCTACCTGATACTGCTGAATAATATTTCTGCAAAGAAAGATGAATAATTGTTCTTTGCAGAAATATAAAGCGTGGTAGAATTGCAAAGTTTCAAGAGTCCGCAGTTTGTTACCAAAGCAATGAATTGCGGACTTCTTTTTTTGAGTAAATATCTTCCATTACTCGTATTATATAAGTCACATATATATAATATCATAAAATGAAATTAAAAAGTATACTATTAATTGTAGGTACAATATTAGGCGTTACTCACAGTGCCAATTCACAGAACCAGTTAGTTACCTACCCTGCACCGGAAGGGGCAGAATTGATGAGCGACTTCACCGTCCAGGTGAGGGAAGCCGGAAAAGATTGGAGACCTGTAGATACTTACATGGTCAAAGTAGATGAAGTGCAGAATACCAAGCATAATGTGAAAAAAGCCTCCATGAGTTATTTCGACTTCTCGGGCGAAGTGGAGGTATCGGTAACCTTCAATCATGGAACTGTCCGGACAGGTCGCGTCCGCCCGCTATCTTACGGAATAACTCCTTACATAGACGGCAACACCATGACTTTCAAGCTGGACCGTCCGCGTAACTTGTCGGTAGAAGTAAACGGAGATATTTTCCATAATCTTCATCTTTTTGCCAATCCGATAGATGAGAAGAAACCCAAAAAACTGAAGGATAAGAATCTGATTTACTTCGGTCCGGGCATACACACTTTTCCCGGAGACACACTGAATGTTCCGTCCGGAAAGACGGTTTATATAGCGGGAGGAGCTCTCGTAAAAGGATGCATCCAGGTGGTAAATGCTCAGAATGTGAAGATTCTGGGAAGAGGTATCGTTATTCCCGAACGCTGGGCAGGGCTACGTATCGTCAATTCCAAAAATGTATTAGTAGAAGGAGTTATCACTACCCAATGCCCCACAGGAGGATCGGACAGCATAACGATACGCAATGTAAAATCCATCAGTTCTTACGGTTGGGGCGACGGCATGAATGTATTTGCCAGTAACAATGTATTGTTCGACGGCGTATTTTGCCGTAACTCCGACGATTGCACCACCGTCTACGGAACTCGTCTGGGATTTACCGGCGGTTGCAAAAATATCACCATGCAAAACTCTACCCTTTGGGCGGATGTAGCGCACCCCATCTTTATCGGTATTCACGGAGACGTTGAAAACCCTGAAATTCTGGAAAACCTGAATTATATCAATATCGACATTCTGGACCATAAAGAGAAGCAATTGGATTATCAAGGCTGCCTCGCCATCAATGCAGGCGATAATAATCTGATCCGCAATGTGCGTTTCGAGAATATCCGGATAGAAGATTTCAAACAAGGACAGTTAGTCAATTTGCGCATCTTCTACAATGAGAAATATTGCAAAGCACCGGGCAGAGGCATTGAGAATGTATTGTTCAAGGACATCTCCTACACGGGAGAGAATGCAGAAGTTTCCATGATTATCGGTTATGACAAAGAACGGAAAGTGAAAAACATTCGTTTTGAAAACTTGCAAATAAACGGTGAAGTGATTTATGATGACATGCCCGATAAACCCAAATGGTATAAGACCGGAGATATGGCACGCATCTTTGTAGGCGAACATACAGAAGAGGTTACATTCCGGAAATAATGCTATCATTCTATCATGCTTAGCGTAGTCGAAGCATCTTTTCTTCATGCAAAAAGGGAAGAGATGCTTCGACTACGCTAAGCATGACAGATACCCTGCCTTACCCCTCTCCCCTCATCAACTAATTTATCATTGCAAAGCAGTTTCTTATTTCCCTCTTCTCTGTCCTCTCTGAGGTCTCATGCTCTGATACTTTTTATACTGTTCGTCCGTCAGAATCTTTTTGAGTTTCGCATCTGCCTCATTACGTTTTTTCTCCATTTCTTCGCGTGAAGGTCTTTCGCCCGAAGCATTTCTGTTTGGTCTCATTTCCTCCATTACCGCCTTAAATTCTTTAGCCTGAATTTCATTCAGTCCCAGATCCGTCACCATCTGTTCAATACGCTTTGACATGTCAGGACGTCCACCTCTGTTATCCTGAGCCATACATACTGCCGAGCCCATAAACAGAACAACGGCCAAACCTAAAATTTGCTTCTTCATAATTCTAATGCATTTAAAAGTGAGTTATATTTTCATTGAATTCACCAATATGTATCTATGACTCTTCTCACATGAAACAGTTTAATCCCGCCAGCAAGAAAATCGACTAAGAGGAAGTTTTTATAGATGAAACAGAAACTATTCTCTCCCCAAGTCAAGGGGATGAAAACAAATTTCTTATATAAAAATCCCTTCTTATACACAAAAACAATTATTTTTGCAGATATAACTTTTTCTACTATGACACGAAAGCTTTTCCTCCTCCACCTCCTGTGCTTCTGTTGCCTCCTTTCAGCCCAAGCAACCGGACAGATATCCGATCTCATCATTATCGGAAAAGACACTTTTATATTGGAAACGTGCCCGATAGAGCACGATTCAATCTTAATGCCGGATTTCTACACAATGAAAGTTTTTCGATAGTTGTCAGCACTCCAGCACTAAGACAGCTAATATACAATAAAACAAACGGTTGCCTTATGCTGGCAACCGTTGCGACCAGTGCTGACAAACTGTTTATCAGCACTGTTTTTTTCGATATATTTACGGATTTCCCGATTTAACCTCCTGTGGTTCAGCACGTACATATACTTTATGCGAACCTTGCCCAATTGTGCTCAAATATCCCTTTTCCACAAGCAAATTGAGGTCATTCAGTGCTTTATTTTTCAAAAGTCCCGTAACACTGCTGTAATCTTTGCGAGTGATGAATGGATGCGTCTCCAAAAACACCAGTAAACGACGGTAACGTTCGGCACCGCTAAGTTCCGCACTTTTACGAAAACCATACTTGGCGCGCTCCACAAAACCGGCACACCGTTTGCGGAAATCGGGCGATACACGAAAGTGTACTTTACTGAAGAAGATAGTCTGCGCATGGATTTCTTTCGGGTCCATCACCGGACGGCCTTGCAGGCCTGCCGAAAAATATCCCATGTCGCCCAGCTGAACGTGGTGTCCTTCGGATAAATAATATGAAACCCGATCCTCTATCGCCGCCAACAAACCATGAATATCACCGGGGCTGAAACTGGACATTCGGGAAATGTCACTAACCAAACGCTCTGTGTCAATCGTACCCTTGTTCACGATGCGGGGATACAAGGGTTGTAATTCGCCGTCACCCTTCGGGTTAGGTCTTCTTTGGAAGTCATACTGTGCTGCCATTGTTTTTTGTTTCTGTTTAAAGGGTTAATACTGTTCTTCTTAAGTGATTGAAAGCCAAAACAAGGCAGAGAAATGTGCAGATAGTCTGTCGTTTTTGTGCTTTTGGCTTAGGATAAATGTTCTTATACTTATTCCAAAACTTCATCCTGCAATTGCGGGCTGTCCGGTGGGCAGTTGCAGGCTGTCCGGTTCCCATATCGAAACCGTCGGGCCCGCAATTGCAGGACGAAGTTTTAGAGTAAGCAAAGATACGAAATCAATAGGGCAAAAGCAAGTTTTCCCTTAAGTATTCGTTAATTTTTCTCATGCATTTAGGACGACAGTCTTTAAGGATAAATAGAATCATAAAAGGCATTTATAATTTGCTTTCAGCGCATATTATGCGTACCTTGCGGTCGCTAAGGAATAACCCTTATTGCTCAATTATTTCAAAACACATATACGGATGAAAATAACTCTTATCAGAGAAGACCGGGAAAGTGGAAAAGAAACCCTCAGCACCTGCGAAGCTGACGCATGGATAGACCGGATAAAAACAGAAACCAAAGAGGAACACGTCACAAGATTGCGCTCCATGCTCCTTTACACGAATCCTGACAGCGGAGGATACTATGAACACATCGACAAGTTGCCGCGCATTTATCCCTCCATGGAATTCGGAAGAAGCAGGGACAACGGACGAAAACTGAAACACTACAACGGCGTAGTGATGCTGGAAGTAAACCATTTGGCCGGATTGTCCGAAGTGGAACTGGTGAAACGGCAGGCGGCTTTGTTACCGCAAACTTGGGCGGCTTTTGCCGGAAGCAGTGGACGGAGTGTGAAAATCTGGGTGAAATTCGCCCTGCCGGACGGAAATTTGCCGGTGAAAGAAGAAAACATAGAGTCTTTTCACGCACATGCCTACCGCATGGCCGTGCAATGCTACCAACCCATATTGCCGTTTCCCATCACGCTGCGAGAGCCTTCTATGACGCAAAGCTGCCGCATGACGCTTGATGCATATCCCTACTTCAACCGGCAAGCCATTCCTTTCTGCCTTGAGCAGCCCTTCGGTATGCCCGGCGAAGAAACTTTCCGGCAACGCCAACTGACGGAAAAGAACCCATTGTCAAGACTGAAACCGGGTTACGAAACCTCGCAGACCTTCACATTATTGTTTGAAACAACCCTCAGCAAAGCACTGAATGAAATGGAAGAATGGAAACGGGGCGACGACTTGCAGCAACTGCTGGTGTGCCTGGCAGAACACTGTTTCAAGGCAGGCATACCGGAGGAAGAGACTGTACGCCAAGTCATGATACATTATTTCAAGCAGGCGGACGAACCAACCGTGCGGACAACTGTCCACAACCTCTATCAGGAATGCAAAGGATTTGGCAAAAGAAAATCGCTGACACCGGAACAAGATACTGCTTTCCGACTAAATGAATTTATGGAACGCAGGTACGAATTCCGCTTCAACGCTTTGACGAACGACCTGGAATACCGGCAACGGGACTCCATTCATTTTTATTTCAAACCCGTAGACCAACGCGTAAAAAACAGCATAGCCATGGATGCCCTGCAAGAAGGCATCCGTGTGTGGGACAGGGATGTAAACAGGTATTTATCCTCCAATCGCGTACCGCTTTATAATCCGGTGGAAGACTATCTCTGCAACCTGGGCCGTTGGGACGGAAAAGACCGTGTCCGCGCGCTGGCCGACCTTGTGCCCTGCAACAATCCTCATTGGAGGGAACTTTTCTACCGCTGGTTCCTGAATATGGTGGCGCATTGGAGGGGGCTCGATAAGTTGCATTCCAACAGTACATCTCCCCTATTGGTGGGTGCGCAGGGTTTTCGGAAATCGACCTATTGCCGCATCATCCTTCCACCCGAACTCCGTTTCGGTTACACCGACAGCCTGGACTTCAAGAGCAAACGGGATGCAGAACTATACCTGGGACGCTTTATGCTGATCAACATCGATGAATTCGACCAGGTCAGTATCAATCAACAGGGTTTTCTGAAGCATTTATTGCAAAAAGCCTGTTGCCAACCTGCGCAAACCGTATGGCAGCAGTATACAGGAAATGCGGCGCTATGCCTCGTTCATCGGGACAAGCAATCAGAAAGACTTGCTGACCGATCCGAGCGGTAGCCGCCGTTTCATCTGCATAGAAGTGACTGCACCGATCGATACCAACGTAACCATCAACTACCGCCAACTCTATGCACAGGCGATGGAAGCCATCGTAAAGGGCGAACGTTATTGGTTTGATGATGCCGATGAGGCTATTTTGCGCGAAACGAACCGGGAATTCGAGCAAATGAGCCCGGTTGAGCAGTTATTCCATTGTTACTTTCGTTCACCGGAAGAGGGAGAAGAAGGCGAATACTTATCTCCCATGCAAATACTGGAACATCTACGGAGCAAGAACAGGGATATAAAGCTGACAGCAAGCAATGTAAATCACTTCGGAAGGATATTGCGGAAGAATAATCTGGAATATAAACGAACTTGCAAAGGCATTGTATACCGGGTAGAAAAGTTATAATAATTTATTTTCAATAGATTAAATGGAGTTGTGCTGAAGTGCTGACAAACTATGCAAACCTATTATTGAAAAAAAAAAAACTTCCAGTTGTCCACTACACCCCTAATAATTATTGATAAGTATCTTTATAGGTGTATATAACTTTAACATGTTCGTATTTCGCTTTCGTATATGATTTTAGATTTCAGCATTTTTGTTTCTTAAATAAGTGCAACAATTGTATCCCTATCCCCATTGTGAGCATACGTTCTTTTTTATTTGCCAATAAGTTTTGAGTCCAGTTAAGTAATCCTCCATCACCTATTTCATGTTCTACCCCATCAATAATAATCTTAGCTTTAATTCTAATGCCGTAGTAATAATTATTATGTGAATCTGATTTGGCAATACGAATATCCAAACCGCTATTTTTAGTATAAAATAATGTATCTGATACCAATTGACTTTTTTCATCATATCCTTTGCTGGGTATAATTTCAAAGAATATATTTTCAAACCCAAAGACTTCTTTGCAGACCTTCTGCGTTATGGCTAAATGTTTATACAATTCAGTTCTTTCAAATTCAAAACTACCCGTATCCATACCGCACGAGATTAGGCACAAAAGAGGAAAATGAGGTGTAAAATTTGGGTTTGAGAAAACCTGAGTTCTTATAACTCTTGATACATTACCAAAATTATATGTTTTCTCAGACAGTTCATTACTTTTCTTTAATGAAGCATAATGCAAAGCTATTGCATTTGTCGGGTCGGACTGAACTTCCGTGTTTCTTAGTGCTGTAAGAACTTTTTTGATTTACTGTTGCCATTACACTGCTTGTACCTAATTGAGCAACAGGGGATAACTCAATTAATTCATAGTTATTATTCGCAATTATTTTACAGCATTCCAATTCTTCCTCTTTAAATTCCAGAAAATCTAATTGTGCAGGTTTAGCCAATTTGTTTTTACTGTATTTACTCAATAAGGAAGATGGTGTTTCTTTTGTGATACGCCTGTCAAACACCTCTAATAGCAAAGAGTTTAACTCTGAACCACTCAATTTATCGGACAGTATATCAACTATTTCATTTAGATTACACCTGCTAATTATATGTTTTATTGCTTCATCTTTCATATATTCATAATGCTATATATGTATTCATTAAATATTCGTCCTTCTTTTATGACGGACAATTTAATAATTGCCTCTTTCTCAAATCCAATTTTCTCTAATACCCTCATTGATGCGACATTATATTCAAATCCAAAACTGACGCGCCGTTGCTGGAGGATTACTGTAACATCGACAAATCGACCTTGTAATAAGTTGGCGCCACATTACTCTTTTCAAGGAACATCACCATGTAAATGGGAGCATACACTAATTTGCCCTCCACTCGTAGATTATCATTACAGAACACTACAGCCTCGGAAAGATCATACTCTTTACAATCCATGATATTAGACAAAGCACGATGCACCTCATAATCCTTTCCCGACTTCACCTCGATGGGTAATACTTTACCGTCAAGTTCGATGACAAAGTCTAATTCGCCTCGCTTCTTATTGTTATAATAATAGGGTTCTATGCCATGCGCCACCAATTCTTGAGCAACCGCATTCTCGTATACGGAACCAAAATTAATATTCTTCTCACCCCTGATAATCCGTAACTGAATGCCTTCGGCATATTGAGCGGCGAGCAAGCCTATATCGTTCTGAAAAAGTTTGAACAGATTGCGTGAGCGAGCAAGCAATAAGGGTATCTTAGGTTCTTCCACATTATAAACAGATAATGCAACACCCGCATTTTTCAACCAAAGAAAACTGTTCTGATAACGTTCAAACTTGGCATTCTCATTGAGTTTTTTCAAGATAAACCGTTTATTCTTGGCATCGAGTTCAGGCGGAATGAGATTAAAAATCTCTTCTATATAAAGTTTGTTATCAGGATCATATTGAGCAATGTCACGCTTATACAAACGAATGATATCCTGCTGCACAGCCATTACTGCTTGCAAATTATTACTCTCGACATATTTGCTCACGGCAGCAGGCATACCGCCCACAACCAGATACAAGCGGAACAATTCCATGATTTTAGAGTGAACAAATTCATCCACCGCCACGCGACTTTCCCAAGCATTACGCAGAGAGTCGATTATCTTATCATTAATGCCCACACACGAAATAAACTCCTCGAAATCGAGGGGATACATATCTTTGATTCCCATATATCCCACAGGTTCCGAACGCAAATCCTTCAGCTCTACGCCAAGCAGTGACCCACTCAAAATATAACGATACGAACCCTCATCTACTAAGAATTTGATGGCTGTAACCATCTCAGGACACTTCTGTACCTCATCGAAAAATATGAGTGTTTCACCTTTAATCAGTGGAATTGTAGTCATAGCCGACAAACGAAACAGTATATCCGCACTCCCCTTGCACCTCTAAAGACTTCTACAGCTTCAGGATTATCTATGAAGTTTATCTCGACAAAACTCTTGAACGACTTTCCAAATTCCCGGATAGAATAAGTTTTACCGATTTGGCGCGCACCGATAACAAGCAAAGCATTACGAGTGGTCTCATAATAACGCTTAATGTAATGGTCAATCTTTCTTTTCAGCATGGCTTCTACAGTTTACCTTAAACGACGAAAATACCTATTTCCGTTTTCCAAGACAAAACTACCATAATTACGCCACTTATCCAAGGCAAAGAGACACTTTTTATGCCACTTTTCCAAGAAAACAAAACAAACAAGTTATTTTTTAAGCGTTACTAAACAGAAAAGTTACGCAAAATGGAGAAACAAATCCATGATTTCGTTGTTAAATGTGAAAAAAGACGTATCTTTGCAACTGAACGTGCGACATGATGTATCTTGTATATATACATGTCCTCTTCCGATGTTAGTAAAATGTGGAAATTTAATGAACCATCGGACGAGCGTAGCCTGTATCAGTTATTGGTACGGGCTTACTCTTCCGTGGTTCAGGGTATCCACATACCTACTAACAGGGATTGAGTAATGCCCCGTACCTTTATAATATAAAGCCATTATAGCCGTATAGGGTTGATTTTAAACTTATAATCAAACACTATATGGCTAATTGGTTATCTACAAAGTCAGTAGCTGAGAAATACGGCATACCGAAAGAGCAAATCCGGGAATGGATTAGGTTACGTTATCTGACATGCTCTTCTATAGGCACAGAACCTTATGAAGACAATGACCCACTGATAGATACTGACGAACTTGACAAAGCTCTCGAATTTAATTCACTAAAATCTTATCCTGATGATACCATGATGGAACGAGTGCGAAAAGAGCATTTGAATTGGCTTTATCAGGAGAAAGCACGCTTAGAAAAAATCAACGACGACTTATTAGAAATCAATTATCATCATACCCAACGGGAAGTTGAATTGGAAGAGAATTTTGAAAAGATAATGAATTATACCAATGAAATTCTCGCGTTACATAAGAAAATAATGAAAGATTATGAGAACATGATGCTTGAGAAAGGAGGAGTCTGGCCTTTTCTCTGCCATTTGTTTGTCACGAAAAAGAAAAAATCCCTCATCTAACCAATATATATACCCGTTTTTTCCAATCCTTTTCATCTCGTGAATACGGAGCCCGTGATGAGTTCCGTATTCTTTTTATAGAATTGTATAATCGTATTGAGTGATCTTCTGTTTTAATTCGTATATTAGCAGGTATAGAAGCATCGATAAAAAACAATTATACAATGAAGTTTATTACAACAATTTTATCAACTCTTTTCTGCTTATCCATGCAGGCACAGTTAGTGACTTATCCCAGTACACTGAGTACAGGAATGCCGCATAATGATGACTATACTGTACGTGTACGCATTCCCGGCGGTGAATGGAAAGACTTGTTCGAATACAACGTACAGGTAGATATGGACAAAGTGCAGGCTGCTTCTATGGTGCAATTCGATATGGGAAGTCCTGTAGAACTAATGGTGAAGAAAAACAATGGCACCGTGCGTGAAGTGACTATACGCCCTTCGAATAAAGGCATTGAATATAAGCAAATACAAAATACCATTCTCTTCACTTTACGACAACCTCAATATCTCTCCATCGAGTTTAATGGCGACCGACTGCACAATCTGCATCTTTTTGCCAATCCCTTAGAAACAGAGAAATATGATAAGGTAGAAAAAGACATTATGTACTTCGGTCCAGGAGTCCACCGCCCTAAAGACTTACCTAATAATCAAATCCGTATCCCTAGTAATACCACCGTATATCTGGCACCGGGAGCAGTAGTAAAAGCGAAACTTTTGGTAGATAAAGCGGAAAATGTTCGGATTATCGGACGAGGCATTTTAGACCATCCGGTACGGGGCATCGAAGTGACCGACTCAAAGAATATACTGATAGACGGAATTACTGTAGTGAACCCTGACCATTATACGGTATTCGGTGGCGGGTCTACAGGAATCACCATCAAAAACCTGAAATCATTCAGCTGCAAAGGATGGAGCGACGGTATAGATATGATGTGTTGCCGCCAGGTACTTATTAACAATGTCTTTATGCGCAATTCGGACGATTGTATCGCTTTGTACAATCACCGTTGGAACTGGTGGGGAGGTTCATCGGATATCACAGTGCAGAACTCTATTCTTTGGGCAGATGTGGCACATCCCATTAATATAGGTGGTCATGGCGATCCGGACTCACCGACAGGAGAAGTAATAGAGAATCTGACTTTCCGTAACATCGACATTCTGGAACATGACGAGGATGATCCGATTTATCAAGGTTGCATGACAGTGGATTGTGGTGATAAGAATCAGGTTCGTAATGTTCTTTTCGAAGATATCCGGGTAGAGAATATTCAGGAAGGACGGCTGTTTTATGTAAAAGTACGTTTCAACGAGAAATATGATAAACAGCCGGGAAGCGGTATTGAAGGCATTACTTTCAGGAATATTACATATACAGGTGTGGGAGAAAATCCATCGTTAATTCAAGGACTGGACAAAGAACGAACCGTGCAAAACGTGACGTTTGAAAATGTAGTAATCAATGGAGAACGGATGAAAGACTTGAAAGGGGTAGTAACCAATGACTTTATAAAAGGGATTAAGATTAAATGAACAATCACGGAGAAATAACAGAAAATAATTGTCCCGGTGTAACCTTATTACTATTTTAGCGTCTCAGATTATGAACTAAATGAAAAACAAATAATGGAATTCATCAAATCTTTATGCCTTGGCGGCATAGCAACCACTATGCTCCTAAGCGGATTTACCCAGAAGAGTATTACTTTAGAAGGCAAAGTAACGAATACATCCGGCGCTCCCATTGTATATAACATCACTACAGATGGCATTTACTTACCGAACAAGATTGATACTTTACGCTTAAATGCCGACAGCACGTATCAGATTACCTTACCTGTAAATGGTAACGAAAAGCTGACTCTTTTTCTATATGGTGAGCGAAACTTAGGTAGTATCTATCTTACTCCGGGAAAACAGACGCTTGATATCGATGCTTCCAAATCTAATGAACTAAACCCGGTTGACGGCTTGACGAAAGAAAATAAAATACTCAAGAAGTTGGCTGATCTGAATGAAAACGTATTTAATCTGCGTGCACGCCAGGAGATGTCTTTAACGTCAGTAAGGATACGGTTGCCTCATCCGTATATCAGAAGCTGACAGACTACGCCACTACATTAGAAAAAGAAGTGGCAGGGGTGGACGATCAGTTCAGGCAGAGAGCCATACAGGATATACGCTTACAGGCTTTGATGGCATATATGAATCAATATTTCGGTAACTACCGGAGAGGTTCCGAAACGGTCAAGAAGGAATGGGACGACGCTTACGCCCAGATGTTGGATTTTGCAAACGTCGGTCAGGCTGAAAGCGTGTTCTCTCCTGCATTTGCAGATGTCATATCGAATATGGCAGGCATAGATATTTTCATGCAACATGAAAGGCGCACGAATGATGACAATGAACGCAATCAGCTGTTATTCTATTGGTATAAAACAAATCTGCAAGGCCGGGTACAGGAGGCTGCAATGGGACTTCTCATTCTGGAAGACGAAAGCCGTGAGTATTTTGCAACCGGTATTCCTTCATTGTATGAGGAATTCAAGACATTATATCCCCAAAGCGTGCTAATGCCGAAATTAGAAACAGCGATACAGAAGAACAAAGCGTTCAATGAAACCGAACTTCCGAAAGACATTCATATATTGAATACGGACAGTGTACGCACCTTTAAGGAAATTACTGACTTATACCCGGGTAAAGTGATCTTTATCGACGTATGGGCTACCTGGTGCGGTCCTTGCCGTGCTTCGTTTGCACACATCAAACCTTTGCAGAAATATGCTGCTGAAAATGATATCGTGTTATTGTATGTTTCCATCGATACTCCCCAGAAAGCTGAACTCTGGAAAAAGATGACAGGGCACTATAACTTAAAAGGAGAGCATGTCATCATCAACGAGGCTTTCAAAATGGAAATTTATGAGAAGTTCGGGCGGAACGGCATACTGTCAATCCCGCATTATGCCATTGTCAATAAAGAAGGAACGCTGCAATTCCCATCGGCAGCCAGCCCGGAAAATATGGATAAGCTGATGGAACAACTGAAAGAAGCCTCTAAATGAACGATTATTAACGAATGCTAAGACTCATCGAAATACAGCAAAAACAGGTTCCCTTATCTTTGAGTAAACTCTATTCTTCGTTCGTATTAATTATATAAAAACAAAGAACCATGAATAGATATAGACTGCTTTTTTTCAATTATCCTCTTGCTATTCCTCTCTCCCTGTTTGCGGGCAGGGGAATGGCAATGGTCTGTGACTCTTGATGGGTTTGTCTCTAATGAAACGAACCGGAATCCTACAGCTTTCTTGTGGATACCCGCTGACTGTATGCAGGTAAAAGCAATTATTGTAGGACAACACAATATGAGCGAAGAAACTCTTTTTGATAATCCCCTTTTCCGCGAAAAGATGCAGAAGCTGGGAATCGGCTTTGTATGGATAACTCCCGGTATCGATCAGCAATGGGATGTATCGAAAGGCACACAACAGATATTTGAGAAAATGATGTTCTCCCTGGCAGACGTCAGCGGATATAGTGAACTGAAAAATGTCCCCATCGTTCCCATAGGCCATTCGGCTATGGCTACTTATCCCTGGAATTTTGCCGCATGGAATCCGGAACGTACTTTGGCTATCATTTCCCTACATGGCGATGCTCCGCGTACGAATCTTACCGGCTACGGGCGTGAGAATCTGGAATGGGGACGTACCCGTAATATCGATGGAATACCCGGACTGATGATTGAAGGAGAATATGAATGGTGGGAAGCCCGGGTAAATCCGGCACTGGCCTTCCGCATGATGTATCCTGAAAGTTGTATCTCATTTCTGTGTGACGCAGGACGGGGACATTTCGATGTGGCAGACGAAACAGCCGCATACATTGCTCTATTTCTGGAAAAAGCTATCAATCAACGGCTGACGGATGAAGTAACGAAAGACGGTAAAGTAAAACTGAATCCGGTAAACCCAACCAAAGGCTGGCTGGCAGAACGCTGGCATCCCGATCAGAAGAAGCGAGTCAAAGCCGCCCCCTATTCACAATATAAAGGTGATCCTCATGATGCTTTCTGGTATTTTGACCGTGAAATAGCGGAAGCGACTGAAGTACGGTATACGCAAAGCCGCGGAAAGAAAGAACAGTATCTGGGTTTTGAGCAAAACGACAGTTTACTGACATACGACAAGAAACATCATGTACGTGTACAGCCCCGCTTCAATCCGGAAGCCGATGGAATCACTTTCCACCTGAAAGCCGTATGTACGGATTCCCTGAGAACCAAACTATCTGATGAACATACAGATGCGACACCGATAATCAGTCGCATCTGTGGACCAGTAAAAAAGGTAAATGACACCACATTTATGGTATCTTTCTATCGGATGGGTATGAATAATCTGCGCCGTACCGGTGATATATGTCTGTTGGCAAGCCAAACAGGAGACCAGAAGTATAAAAGTGCTGTTCAGGAAGTCAGTATCCGCATCCCTTACCGGAATACGGAAGGGCAAAGGCAGTATATATTATTTCCAGGATTGCCCGATGTGAAAGCGGAAAGCGGTTCTTTATCTTTAAAAGCCACAAGTGATTGCGAACTGCCCGTCTCTTACTATATCAAAGAAGGTCCGGCTGAAATAGAAGGAGACCAAATTGTATTCACTCCTATCCCACCCCGCAGTAAATTTCCGGTAAAAGTAACGGTAGTTGCCTGGCAATATGGTATTGCTGGTAAAGTACAGACGGCCGAACCGGTGGAACGTAGTTTTTATATCCTGAAATAACAGCAACTACCAAGTAACTTTTATTCTATCTGTCACTTTTACATATTTCATCACAACTTCTGTTGTTTATAGGTTTTCAAAGATTTATCCTTAGTCAGTTCGGGCACTAAACGAATGGCGAACCTCCCGAAGCCCTCAGATTAAAATGCAATACAGTCTTAGCATTGACACGGAATTTTGAGACTCTGACTTTCGTTCGTGTAGGAATAGATTTGTCGCCATCCGTATAAATTTCAGCTACATAATCTTTTCCAGCAGGCAGAAAACTCAAATCAACCGGTAATGTCCGTGCATCATTATTTGTAATTGAACCTATGAACTATTCCTCTCCTTTCCGGCGAGCCACAGTAATAAACTCACCGACTTCACCTTATAAAACCTTCGTATCATCCCAGGTGGTGTACACATCATCAAAGAACTTTAATTCCGGTTCGTCCTGCGAATCCGAAAGTTTGTCATACCAATACATATATTGCAGGGGATTGTAATAGACAGCTGTATTCAAGATTACAGACTATCTGTCAAATAATGGAACGCACTTCACAGAAAGGCCAACAAACATTACTCTTATTCTCAATTTTGGGAATATCGGCAATGAACCGGTAATTGTGGAATGGATTCGCTCATTTGAAAAGCTGGAAGATATTTGAGTAATATATCCCTTTACTTCGTATATATAAAGAAAGAACTAACAAAGAAATTATGAGAAATAAGAGTTTGATCCTAATGACAATCTGTGCAGTTCTATCAACCGATCTTTCCGCTCAATCCATTTATCCCGGACAGCATGCCGGAAAAATGAAAAAAGTGACAACAGCGCCGATACAGGTAGAGAGTTTCGACTTAAAAGACGTGCGTTTATTACCAAGCCGCTTTCGCGACAATATGATGCGTGATTCTGTTTGGATGACTTCCATAGCAACCAATCGTTTGCTACACAGTTTCCGCGACAACGCCGGAGTATTTGCCGGACGTGAAGGTGGGGATATGACCGTAAAGAAACTGGGCGGCTGGGAATCACTAGACTGCGAACTGCGCGGACATACAACAGGGCATTTACTATCAGCCTATGCGCTCATGTACGCATCTACCGGAAGCGAAATATTCAAGCTGAAAGGTGACAGCCTTGTTACAGGTCTGGCAGAAGTACAGGCAGCTTTGGGAAACGGGTATCTCAGTGCATATCCGGAAGAATTGATCAACCGGAACATACGTGGGACAAGTGTATGGGCACCCTGGTATACATTGCACAAACTCTTCTCCGGATTGATCTACCAATACCTCTATGCAGATAACAAACAGGCATTGGAAGTCGTTACCCGCATGGGCAACTGGACTTATAATAAACTTAAACCACTGGATGAATCCACCCGGAAAAGAATGATACGGAATGAATTCGGTGGTGTGAACGAATCTTTCTATAATCTCTACGCCATCACCGGTGACGAACGTTATCAATGGCTCGCAGAGTTCTTCTATCACAATGACGTTATCGATCCGCTGAAAGAACAACGCGATGATTTAGGAACCAAGCACACGAATACCTTTATCCCAAAAGTTCTTGCCGAAGCACGCAACTACGAGCTGACGCAGGATAATGACAGTCGGAAACTGACTGATTTTTTTGGCATACCATGATAGACCATCATACCTTTGCACCGGGATGCAGCAGTGATAAAGAGCATTATTTCGATCCACAACAATTATCCAAACATCTGACCGGATATACCGGTGAGACTTGTTGTACATACAATATGCTGAAACTCAGTCGCCACCTGTTTTGCTGGACAGGAGATGCCAAAGTTGCCGACTACTACGAACGTGCACTCTATAATCATATCCTCGGGCAACAAGACCCTGAAACGGGAATGGTATCCTATTTCTTGCCTTTGCTCTCCGGCTCGCACAAAGTTTATAGTACCCGGGAGAATTCCTTCTGGTGCTGTGTAGGCAGTGGTTTCGAAAACCATGCTAAATATGGAGAAGCTATCTATTATCACAATGACCAGGGAATCTACGTAAACCTCTTTATCCCGTCAGAGGTAAACTGGAAAGCGAAAGGAATAACTCTGCGCCAGGAAACAGCTTTCCCCGCAGAAGAGAACACTGCATTGACCATCCAAACGGACAAACCTGTCACCACTACGATTTATCTGCGCTATCCATCATGGAGTAAAAATGTGAAAGTAAACGTCAACGGGAAAAAAGTATCGGTAAAACAGAAACCGGGATCATACATTCCCGTAACCCGCCAATGGAAAGACGGTGATCGCATTGAAGCCAATTATCCGATGAGCCTGCAACTGGAAACAACGCCGGACAATCCACAAAAAGGGAGCCCTGCTATACGGACCGCTGGTATTGGCCGGTGAATCGGGAACAGAAGGTATGCAATCTCCGGCACCATTCTCTGATCCGGCATTATATAATGATTACTATACTTACAATTATCATATTCCGGCAGAGCTGAATACCACCTTACAAATAGACCGGAAACACCCCGGACACAGTTTACAGCGTACAGGCGAGGAACTGATATTTAAGACATCACAGGGCAATGTTTTAAGGCCACTGTATGTCTTACATCACCAACGTTACGTTGTATACTGGGATCTGTCATTCACATCATGCCGTCCTGCTGATAACCGGCAGGCGGCTTATGATTTTACGCCACTTGACTCCATTGTCACCTCATGGATGAATAAAGGATACTATCCGGGAGCCTCAATCTGTGTAGTCAGAGACGATAGCGTTATCTTTCAGAAAAACTACAAAAACTTTACCCCTGACACCAAAGTCTATGTAGCCTCTGCCGGAAAATGGGTAGCCGCCGCAGTAATCGGAGCAGTGGTAGACTGCACCGAACTGGACTGGAATGACAGTGTAAAGAAATGGATTCCTGAATTTAAAAACGACATAAAAGGAATGATTACTTTACGTCAGTTGCTTTCGCACACATCGGGCGTCCGCCCTTATCTGCCGGAACCACGCGTAGACAATTACAATCATCTGGATTCTGCAGTCATGGAGATTCTTCCGCTTGACACGGTTTTCACTCCCGGTACCCGCTTTGAATATGGTGGACTTGCCATGCAGATAGCCGGCCGGATGGCAGAAAAAGCAATGAATAAAGAATTCGAGGAATTATTCCAGGAATTAATAGCCCGACCTTTAAGAATGAAAAACTCCCACTTCACGCCCGTGAATACAGATGGCGGACACGCTCCCATGTTGGGTGGAGGTCTCTGTACCACTTTGCACGACTACATGCGTTTTCTTGATATGATCTACCACAATGGCGTATTTGAAGAAAAGCAACAGGAGAAGCCTATCAGATCAGTTCACCGGGTTGAGCCGGCGCCTATCCATGGATCAATAAACAGGACCGGGTATATGGATTCTTCATAGCCCATGTACAGGGAAGTTCACAAAAGGAAGATGGCTTCTCGTCATTTTTGGAAGTCCTGTCATTTCACAAACTGTCTCGAACATTATTTCCCAAAAAAGATAGAACACATTGAGTATCCTCATATCTCAAATCGTATTAACACAATGATATCATCCAGAATCTGAATCCTCCTTGTGAGATAACCGATACGGACTGGATCAGGCCCGGAAAGATTATGCGTGAAACGACTATTACCACCGAAGGGGCCATAGCCACAATTGATTTCTGTGCCGCCCATCATATTCCTTATATGTTGTTCGACTGGCAATGGTATATGCCTTGTACTTCTCATGACGGAGATGCCACAAAGGTGGTTTCCAAACTGGACATGCCGCGTGTCATCGCATACGGTAAAGAAAAAAGGATAGGTGTATGGGTGTATGTCAATCAGCATGCCCTGATGAAACAGATGCGTGAGCTTTTTCCATTGCTGCATAAGTGGGGAGTTGTAGGTGTGAAATCCGGTTTCGTACAGTATGCCAGTCATCGTTGGGCTACTTGGCTGCATGATATGGTTCGTCTGGCTGCCGAAAACAAATTGTTGATTAATATTCATGATGAGTTCCGTCCATCCGGTTTCAGCCGTACTTATCCTAACTTGCTCACTCAGGAAGGGATACGGGGGAATGAGGAATTTCCCGACGCTACGCATAATACGATTCTGCCTTTTACCCGTATGATTAATGGAGCGGCGGATTATACCATCTGTTATTTCGACAAACGCCTGAAGAACACCCATGCTCATCAGTTGGCGGCTTCATTGATTTTTTACAGTCCTTTACAAACTATCTTCTGGTATGACCGCCCCTCATTCTATCAAGGGGAGCCCGAAATAGAATGGTTCGAGAATCTGCAAACCGTATTTGATGATACAAAAGTATTGGAAGGTGCTCCGGGTAAGCATATAACTATGGCGCGTCGCAAGGGTAATGAGTGGTTTGTAGGAGCTTTGACTAATAATGAAGGTTCTGCTCAATCGGTAAATCTTTCATTTTTAGATAAGGGAAAGACCTATCTGGCCCGTATTTATACGGATGGGGGAGATAAGATAAAGACCCGTACTCAGGTGAAATGTACCCGTCTGTTGGTGGATTCCTCTCAAATCATACAGTTTGCATTGAAGCCAGGAGGCGGTGCGGCCATGCAACTCGTGCCAGTGACGGATCAGGAAATAAAAGAATATAAAAAGTATAAAGGACAAGTATTATAAAAATAACCACTTTCGTTGAGTGTATTGGTTTTCTTGTCCGTATTATAGACAGATTAGGTTAACAAATGAAGGTTAGGTGATTTTTTAAGTTTAAAGGGGTATGTTTTTTAAGGTAAGAATGATTGTTTCAGGGCATTTTTATAATAGGTAAGAATGAAAAAAATAGTGAAAATATTTCTGCTTTACATTGTATGCGCCTGTTGGCAACAGGCAGATGCTCAGTATGTATCGAAGGTATGGGTGTCCGATCAGAAGGACGGTACGTATATTAATCCGATTATTCATGCGGATTACTCTGATCCGGATGTTTGTGCCGCAGGTGATGATTTTTATATGACCGCTTCCAGTTTTGGCTGCACCCCGGGATTGCCCATTCTTCATTCAAAGGATTTGGTGAACTGGCGTTTGGCAAACTATGCCTTGAAGGAGATAGAGCCGATCGAGCTTCTTCAACGCTCCTCAGCATGGAAAAGGGGTATGGGCTCCTTCTATCCGCCACCATAATGGAGAGTTTTATTATCTATTGGGGAGATCCGGACTGGGGTATCTTCATGGTAAAGACTAAAGACCCGGCCGGGTGAATGGGAGAAAACCGATATTGGTAAAGGCTGGGAAAGGAATGATAGACCCTGCTCCGTTGTGGGATGAGGATGGAAAAGTATATCTGGTACACGCGTGGGCGGGCAGTCGTGCCGCACTGAATAGTGTGATACACAATTTGTGAGATGAATGCGGAAGGTACAAAAGTCATTAGTGATCCGGTATTGGTTTTTGATGGTAATGATGGAATCAACCATACAATTGAAGGCCCCAAACTCTATAAGCGGAATGGCTACTACTATATTTTTGCCCCGGCAGGCGGAGTAGCAACCGGATGGCAGTTAGTATTGCGTTCGCGGAATATATACGGTCCTTATGAAAAGAAGATTGTCATGGCGCAAGGTTCTACCGACATCAATGGTCCCCACCAAGGCGCATGGGTTGACACGCAGACAGGGGAATCCTGGTTCGTTCACTTTCAGGATAAAGCCATGTATGGGCGTGTCGTTCACCTGAACCCGATGAAGTGGGTAAACGACTGGCCTGTAATTGGAAAAGATAAGGACGGCGATGGTTGTGGCGAACCAGTAACCCGTTATAAAAAGCCCAATATAGGCAAGAATTACCCGTAGAAACACCTGCGGACAGTGACGAGTTCAATACCCGTCAATTGGGAATGCAGTGGGAATGGCATGCCAATTATCAGGATACATTCGGATATACTTCTGACTTGGGATTCATCCGTATTTACGGACATATTCTCTCCGAGAACTTTGTAAATTTCTGGGAAGTACCGAACCTTTTATTGCAGAAATTCATGGCAGAAGAGTTCACAGCAACTACCAAACTAAAAGTTTCCGCCAAAATGGACGGACAGCAATCCGGATTGATTGTAATGGGCTGGGACTATTGTTACCTCGGGTAGAGAAAGAAGGTGATAAATTTATATTGAAACAAGTGACCTGCAAGGATGCAGAGCAAAAGACACCCGAAACAGTCAATCGCCTGGCAGAATTACCTGCCAGCAGAAAGTACGAAGCCGGTTTGTTTCCCAACTACGAAAGAGATATCTATCTACGGGTAAAAATAGAGAAAGGCGGTATCTGCCACTTCTATTACAGCCTGGATGGTAAAAAATATAAAGCAATAGGTATACCTTTCACAGCCCGTCAGGGAAAATGGATAGGTGCCAAAGTAGGGCTATTCAGTACCACTCCTTATGGTAAGGAACGGGGATGGGTAGATGCCGACTGGTTTCACATAGATAAATAAAAAGACTGATTATATGAAAACAAAAAACCACTGTTCGGTGCATGCTTGTGCATGTTTACAGCTTGCAACATGCCCGAGAAAGGAATGGATGTGGATGTATATGAGGCGCTGGATTACTGTGACGCCAAGTACAACGCACTTTAACAGAATTAAAAGCTGCAGAAGGTACTATCGACTACTCGATGATGCCCCGTAACATCATGGACAGCCTCAACACTTGGCATTGCCGAAAAGCGACAAAGGATGAATGGTGCAGTGGTTTCTGGCCAGGAGTTTTATGGTATGATTACGAATATACCGGTAAAACAACCATAAAGGAAGAAGCAGAGAAATTCACCGAACCGTTGAAGTTCCTGTCACAAATTCCGGCATACGACCATGATCTGGGTTTTCTGATCTTTTGCAGCTACGGCAATGGATATCGGTTGACGCATAATCCGGAATACAAACAAGTGATTCTAGATACAGCAGATTCACTGGCAACTTTGTTCAGACCTCGTGTAGGTACCATACTTTCATGGCCACGTAATATAGAAATGTTCGGTGGACACAATACGATCATGGATAATATGATAAACTTGGAAATGCTTTTCTGGGCTGCCAAGAATGGAGGAAACCCATATCTGGCAGATATAGCCGTGTCGCATGCCGACAAGACTATGAAATATCAGTTCCGGCCCGACTACACTTCCTATCACGTCGCTGTTTATGATACTTTGACGGGCGACTTCATAAAAGGAGTTACACATCAAGGATATGCGGACAGCACAATGTGGGCACGTGGACAGGCATGGGCTATCTATGGTTATACGGTAGTTTATCGGGAAACGTTAGATCCCCGCTATCTGGATTTCGTACAGAAAGTAGCCGATGTATATCTGGAAAGACTGCCGGAAGACTATATACCTTACTGGGACTTTGATGACCCCAGTATTCCGAATGCGCCACGTGACGCCTCTGCTGCAAGTGTAACCGCATCCGCTTTACTGGAACTATCTACATACCTACCGGATAAGAAAGGAGATGAATATAAGAATGCCGCCATAAGAATGTTAACAAGTTTGAGTTCAGACAAATATCAATGCGGCAAAAGCAAACCGGCATTCCTCCTCCACTCCACCGGACACTTACCGAACAATTCAGAAATAGATGCTGCCATCATTTATGCAGACTATTATTATATCGAAGCCCTGATTCGATTGAAGAACTTGATTGAAGATAAAGCTGTCATATAGGAACAACGCTTTCCCCGCTTACTGCTTCGGTTTGAGGGGAAGCGTAAACCAAAATGTAGATCCTTCTCCCAATTTTGAATTTACTCCAATCTCTCCTCCCATATTCTGAATAATAAGTTGGCAAATAGGCAGCCCTAAACCAGTGCCTTGCTTGAAACTATCCAACTTGATGAAACGTTCGAATATAAGATGGAGCTTATCTTCCGGAATACCTGTCCCTGTATCGGTCACATAATAATAAATCTCTTTCTCACGAACTTCATATCCATAACGAATACTCCCGGTTGAAGTGAATTTACAGGCATTGGTCAGGAAATTCAAAACCAGTTGCTGAAGTCTGTTTTCTCTGAACAAACAACATAATAATCTGGCATTCCAGGCTCAAAAATCAGCTCAACACTACTCTGTAAACGTGACTCAACAACTCCTTTCAAAGTCATTAGTACTCCATTTAGTGCAAATTCCGAGTAATACAAATCAAGAACTCCGGCTTCTATCTTAGACAAATCAAGAACATCATTGATAAGCTGCAACAAAATTCCGTTATTTTTCTCTATGATGCTGACATACTCTTTCTTTTCTTCTTCATCTTCAGTCATGGTCAATATGCTGGAGAAGCCAATAATTGCATTCAACGGAGTACGGATTTCATGGCTGATATTAGCAAGGAAGGCAGATTTCAAACGGTTGGACTCTTCCGCACGTTCTTTGGCGGCAATGAGTTCACGTTCCGCCACTTTACGTTCTGTAATAAACAGCGATGAGCCCACCACGATTAAAGGATTTCCTTTTTCATCATATTGTTCCACGAAAGCACGAGCCTCCATCCAGTCTTCCGAATCGTCTGGTTTACCCGGACGATGAACCCGATATTCTTCTTTAATTTTATCGACTTTATTGGCACGCACATCCTTAAAGACTTGCCGGATACGCTCCCTATCCTCCTCACTGACAAAGGTGAGGTAGTTGTTTACATGGGTAGCATAAGTCATTTCTGAGACTTCCTTTTTGCCTTGTTCTATTGGCTTGTAAGAACTATACGTGATTTCATCCGTACGTATATCCCATTGCCAGGGAAGCAAATCAACGACTTCTAATGCCATTGCCATTTTAGAATGGGTGAAGCGCTGATTCTGTTCCACCAACTGAAGACGTTCCAGTATCTTATTCCTGCGAAGCTGAAAAAAGAGGATTACCAACAGTAAGACAATGCTGCCTACTACCAAGGCAGACTGATATTTTTCAAGGAAAGTAGGAGGAGCATTTAAATAAACTGTTCCCGGAGGACAATTTTTAGGAGATAAACCAAAATCCACCATATAAGGATAGTTAAAAAGAACAATGGGGTCCGGATTATAAGGTAGGATACTCCGTGCCTGTTTACCATCAGCTATTGCATTAATAGTTTTCACGATTTCCTCACAATACAGATTCATGTCATATACGCACCCACCAATAATAGTCCCATCTTCTTCAATACTTGAAATAGAAGAAGATAATGCAAAAAATGGACGGGCAAGGCAATGTGGAGTTAGCAATCACCTTATAAGAGTTTGCCATCATAAGCATATTACCGGCAAACATTCGTTTATGAAACCATGAAGCAAACAAAATACCGGTTTCCTCCGGAACTACCTGCCGCAATGTATCTAACAACTGGTCCGGACTCCAAGTACTAGCTGACAGGTATTTATAAGTAAGATCTGAATGCTCCATCTTGATCAATTCAGAAAATTGCTGATCATAATCGATATCGCGGTCAGTCTGGTCACCAATCAGCAACAGACTTTTCATCTTCGGAATCATACGGCGCATCAGTTGAACACTCTCGGGGATAAAAGCACGTGCATTCAGAAAAGTCATATTGTACTCGTCACGCAGATCATTCAGATAGATACGATCCTTTTGTGGAACAACCTGATTGTACATATAGGTGGAATCAGGTCCTATATAGCTACTCTCAGCACATACTATCAAAGGTATATCCCCCAATGTTCACGCATTTCATCCCGCAATATCAGAGGAGCATTACCCAGCATCAACACAGCTTTAGGAGGATTGTTTCCATAAGTTGAAAAAAAGATTATTTTTATATTGATTCAGTATTTCAGGAGTCTCTATCGTCAGAATATTCATATACTCTACATTCATGCTCACATCTTTCCGGTCATATTCCTTTTGCATGATATGCGAAATGATAGTCTGACTCCACGGAGCACCTGATACATAACTGCTGATAATCAGCAAATCCGTACCGGAACTTACCTTCTTGGCTTCAGCCGATACCGAAGAAGAGAAATATAATAAGAAAATACACAAAAGACACTTTATATGCAGAAGTATTCTCATGATTTCGCAATTAGTCTTTTAGATTAACAAGTCAAGAATCGCTTTTGTTCAAAAATGGCAATTTTTTCCTTAGGAAATCAAATTCATGTAAGAAAAACATTTATATTTGTATTCAATAATAATCACAAAATTATATATTATGAAAAGGTTAACCTATTTATTTGTTTGCTCACTTGCAATAGGAAGCATTGTCGCCTGTAAACAAGAATCTAAATTCCAAATTATCAATGGAATAGTATACGATGCTACTATGAATAATATTACTCTGATAACCGGCAAAGGAGACACTGTCAATATCAGTACAATGGATGCCAATAGAGATAAAGTATGCGGGGTACTATTGGAAGACAGTGTAGAAGTGGTTTGTATCAAAGAAAAGATGGAAGGAAAAGAAATCTTAAAAGCTGCTGAACTGACAATCATCAAAAAATAATTCAATAAACGGCAATGGGAGTGTTTCTTATCACCCCCATTGCTGTTTTATTCTCTATTCATCAACCGATGTTCCGCCATGTGTTCATACTTCGTATCCGGACGCCCATAATTAGCATAAGGATAAATAGAAATACCACCGCGTGGGGTAAAAACACCTGTAACCTCAATATATTTAGGATCCATTAGTCGAATCAAGTCTTTCATTATAATATTCACACAATCTTCGTGGAAAGCACCATGATTGCGAAAACTGAAAAGGTAAAGCTTCAGACTCTTGCTTTCCACCATCTTAATATCAGGAATATAGCTAATACGGATCTCCGCAAAATCCGGCTGCCCTGTTATGGGACACAAGCTGGTAAACTCCGGGCAATTGAAACGTACCCAGTAATCATTTCCCGGATGCTTATTATCAAAAAGCTTCCAATACTTCAGGTGCATAATCCTGTTTATATTCAGTCTTTCTTCCCAAAAGGGATAATTGGTCTTTCAATTCACTCATAATATAAAGTTTTAGCATTTACGACTTAAATACTTCTCTAATCCTTCACGGCGTAACTTACATGCCGGACAATGCCCGCAGCCATCCCCCGGAATACCATTATAACAAGTCAGGGTCTTATTGCGTATCAAGTCAAGTACTCCCAATTCGTCTGCCAAAGCCCAGGTTTCAGCTTTATCGATCCACATCAGCGGAGTATGAATTACAAACTGTTCATCCATAGCCAGATTCAAGGTCACATTGAGCGATTTGATAAAGGCATCCCGGCAATCGGGATATCCACTAAAGTCTGTTTGTGACACTCCCGTCACAATATGATTGATGCCATGTTCACGAGCATACACGGCATCAATACTTAAGAAGAATAAATTGCGCCCCGGTACAAACGTATTAGGAAAACTATCCGTCGGCTTTTCCTGATCCATTACCATGGTAGTGTCCGTCAAAGAATTATGTCCCAACTTACCGATGAACGATACATCCATTACTTCAAACTTCACATCGGCATCACGAGCTATTTCCCGTGCCAGTTCCACTTCCTTCTCATGTTTCTGTCCGTACAAAAAGCTCAGGGCAACCACTTCTCTGAATTTACGTTTCGCCCAAAACAGACAAGTAGTAGAATCTTGTCCACCACTAAATACTACTAATGCAACTTCTCTATTCACGCTATTTTAAATATCTTTGATTTTCAATATATTATAGGAAATATCCTCATCATACACATCGCTACCGTCTATCCGTTTAATAGCTACTACCACACGGATAGTGACCGGAAGAATCAATACTTCATACAAGGATTTCAATACGATCTGAATACACATCATTACAAGCAATTCACGCCAAGCAATAATACCACCAAAAGCTACAGGGAAGAATATAATAGAATCTGCCGTCTCCCCTACTATTGTCGACCAAATAGCACGGGCAGAAAAATTTCGTCCACCACTTGTCACTTTCATACGGCTCATGACATAAGCGTTGAGAAATGAACCTACCAAAAATGCGGTCAGACTTGCTACAACAATACGCGGTGCCATCCCAAAACAAAATTGAAATGGGCTTCTCCTTCCCAAAACGGTGCAGCCGGTAGTGCAACGGCTATCAAGCCAAGCATTACCACAAAGAAGTTCATGGCAAAACCACTCCAGATAATAAGACGTGCTTTACGGAAGCCCCACACCTCAGCAATGCAATCGTTTATAATATAAGAAATAGGGAAAACCAATAATCCGGCTGTAACGGTTATACCAAAAACCTGAATAACCTTGGTTTCAAGAAGATTAGCTGCAATCAGGCAAACATTAAATAAAATACCCAGCAGCATAAAAGGTACAGATACTTTTTGCTTCATAAATCCTGTTTTTTACGTGGTGTCCTAGAATACACGACCGCTATTCACGGCATCTTACATTTTAATCCGGGTGCAAAGATACGATAAGTTTCTAAAACAGACAAACATTCCTTATTTCCGGAATAAATACATTCACTTTAATATTCGAACCGTGCCAAGTCCGTGTTTGCTTCGTATCTATACAGACGGACCAGACACGGAGTTGGTACGGCTTGTTACGGACTTGGTATAGACCGGGTACTATTAAGATGAAACAGTAACACCTCTAATAATTAAGCGAAAAGAATCACTGATCCGCTAACTCCTCCAATGAGTAGACATTATACTTTTTAACTAAAAGTAGAGAAAAGCATAGCCCATTCATCCCATCATTCATTTCAATTTGAAGGGCAAAAATAGTTAACGAACTTTAAAAATAAAACTAAAACAAAGAAATATACGAACATAAAACAGCGCAACATCCAACATAACAACATGATTATAAATCATATAATATCAAAATAACACATTTTTCAAATATGCAAGCAAGTTGCATCTAAATCAATATTTTATTCACGCAAATTTCTTAAGCAAATAAAACGACATATAACAGTTATTAATATAGTTCACCATTTATTTTAAGTAACGAAAATACGAATTATATTTGGAGTAGCAAGATCAGACATGACATAAAATAACTTCTGATTCAGAATGCTGCAACTCCTTAATTTATAATATCAACCTAAGAAAAACAAATGCTTATGAAAAAGGAAACAATGCACCCAGACATTCTATTGTCCATCTCATTTTCTATCTAGTTTATTTAATATTCCAATTTAGCTTTAAACAAAAATCATCAAATCATGAATGAAAGTCGCGAACGAGGAACACTACATTACAAATTCCTCACCACTATTGCCATTGTAGCTTTACTAATAGGAAGCAATACCGCCCTGGCAATCGGTACTAATTCAGAAGGTTTATCTGAAATTGCAGAACAGCTACAATCGCAAGTCGTCAATGGCACGGTAACAGATCAGACAGGCGAACCTGTTATCGGAGCAAGTGTTCTGGAAAAAGGAACAAACAATGGTATTATTACCAATATAGATGGTAAATTCTCTCTTACCGTGAAAAGAGGTGCTACTTTGGTAATCTCTTTCGTCGGATATAAGACACTGGAAGTAAAAGCAACCCCCAAGATGGAAATCACGCTGACAGAAGATTCCGAATTACTGGAAGAGGTAGTAGTAGTTGGCTATGGAGTTCAGAAAAAAAAATTGGTTACCGGAGCTACCGTACAAGTGAAAGGTACTGATATCGCAAAGCTAAATACAACAGATGTTCTGGGCGGTCTGCAAAGCCAGGCACCTGGTATAAATATCACATCAAACGGCGGTTTCCTCGGACAGGGATTTAAAGTCAATATCCGTGGTCTCGGAACCAATGGTAATTTTTCTCCTTTATATGTAGTAGATGGAGTGGTCAACGGCAGTATAGATGGTCTAAGCCCTGCCGACGTTGAATCTATCGATGTATTAAAAGATGCCGCATCTGCTGCGATCTATGGTTCACGTGCCGCCAATGGCGTTATTCTCATCACTACCAAGCAAGGCAAAACAGGTAACTTTGAGGTTACTTACGATGGTTACTATGGCATTCAGAACCTTCCTAAAATCGCCACCCTGCTGAATGCTAAGGAATATATGATGATAGAAGATGAAATGCACATGATGGATGGTACTTCGCTTCTGAACTGGGAAAAATGGTTACCGGCAGCTGATTATAAAGCTATTCAGGAAGGAACCTGGAATGGTACCAACTGGATAAAAGAGATCTTAAATAATGATGCGCCCATCCAAAGCCATTCATTGAACTTCACTGGAGGTACAGAACGTTCCAACTTCTCCGTCGGTTTTACCTACTTCAATCAAGAAGCTACCATGGGAGCTCCTGGTCGCATTGGCAGTATGGACAGATACAATGCACGTATCAACTCTAATCATATTGTCAAAAAGATAGGGAACCTTGATGTACTCAAAATTGGGCAGACTCTTAATTACAAGTACCAGCAGACTGCAGGTTCTTTCGCCACCACTGGCATTTACTGGAATGGTACACGTGATATGTTAACTACTCCCCCATTGATGCATGCCTATAATAGCAAAGGAGAGTACTACTTATATGATGATGCACAAGAAGAAGGATATGGGGAAAACACCACAAATCCAATAGCTTATATGGATTACTACACAAGTCATGCCTTAAGCAAAAGCCATTACTTACGATCCAGTTTTTATGCAGAGCTGCAACCAATCAAGAATTTACGAATCAAGTCACAATTCGGATACATCTTGTCAGCTTCAAGTTATCGTTCATATATCCCCAGTTATCGCCAGCTAAGTCAAAGCCTGACGACACAAGAAGACAGGGTAACTCAGTCCATGTCACTCAACCACCGCTGGTCCTGGGAAAATACAGCCAGTTATAATTTCACTCTTAAAGACCATCATTTTGACGCGGTAATCGGGCAGAGTCTTGAAAAAAATACGGAATGGGTGATTCCATGAGTGCCAATGCAGAAGGTTCTGAATTCTCAGACTTTAAACATGCATATCTGAGCAACATAAAGTACGATGATAAAAATAAAATTAAAACTTTAACAGGAGCTCCCGGCGCAGCAGGGCAAATGGCTTCCTTCTTTGGTCGTATAAACTACAACTATAAAGAAAAGTACATGGCAACCGCCATTATGCGTGCGGATGGTTCTTCTATTTTTGCCCGTGGTCATCGATGGGGATATTTCCCGTCTTTCTCGGCAGGTTGGGTCGTTACAAACGAAAGTTTCATGCCGGAACTCAATTGGCTGGATTTCTTAAAACTGCGTGCATCTTGGGGACAGAATGGTAATAACGCCGTAAACACCTTTGAATACATTTCACGTATCACTGCCAACAACGGTAATGGAGGTTATTCATTCGGCGACTCCATGGATCAGGTTTCTATTGGTTCCTACGCATATAAGCTGACTAATCCGGATCTTTCATGGGAAACCCAGGAACAGCTCAACATAGGTCTCGATGCACGATTCTTCAATGGTCGCCTGGCACTCGAATTCGATTGGTATAGAAGGTTAACCAAAGACTGGCTTATTACCCCACCCGTACTCTATTCATTCGGTTCAAGTCCGGCTGCCATCAATGGTGGAGTTATTCGGAATACCGGATTTGAAATCGGTCTCCACTGGAACGATAACATAGGTAAGGACTGGAATTATGGTATCAATCTAGCTCCTGCATTCAATAAAAACAGAATTACCGAACTTCCCAATGAAGATGGTATCCTCCATGGACCGTCGGGCAATTTATGGAATGCATCCGACGAGTGTGCACGCGGAGAAATAGGAAAACCTTTAGGATATTTTTATGGCTACAAGAGTCTCGGTATTTTCCAGAACCAAAAACAAATAGACGAATATAAAGGTGCTAAAGAAAATGGTGCTCAAACACAACCGGGAGATGTGATCTGGGCAGATATTGATAAGAATGGAATCATTGACTCGAATGACCGTACAGAAATTGGTAATCCTCACCCGGATATGACACTTGGATTCTCTTTCAATGTCAGCTGGAAAATGATTGACCTATCGGTTACTACTTATGGAGCCTTCGGCCAGCAAATACTTAAATGCTACCGGGATTATGCCAGTTCTCCATTGCAGAACTTTACCACAGACATCCTGGAACGTTGGCACGGAGAAGGAACTTCCAACAAGTTACCACGCCTGGCAAGCACTGGTGGAAACAATTGGTCTAAAGTTTCCGATATTTATGTAGAGAATGGAGATTATCTCAAAATCAAGAATATTACGATCGGAGTTGATATCAAGAAGATTTTCAAGAAAATCCCTCTGCAACAGCTCAGACTTTATGCTACAGTCCAGAACTTATACACCTTTACCGGATATTCAGGTATGGACCCCGATATCGGTTATGGTAGTGATTTTGGTTGGGTACAGGGCATAGATTTAGGATACTATCCGGAAGCCCGCACATGTATGCTTGGTTTAAATGTCAAATTCTAATAATATGAAAATATGAAAAAACTAATATATATACTATCTGCACTTTTCATACTCACGTCATGTGAAAGTTTCCTTGACACTGAGTTACTTACAGATAAAACAACAGAGAACTTTCCGGAAACGGAGAAAGATGCCAACCAAATGTTGACGTCTATCTATGCCAAGTTATTGTTTGAAGATCCTGAAACATCTTCAGAATACTATACAGCCCAATTGGCCAGTGATGATTGCTTAGGCGGCAACCTCTCTTATTCCGGCAATTGCGCCACAAACTTCTTGCTTTATCAAGGAAGCCTGAACAGTAGACTTGGTATCTGGGACCGTTGTTATCAACTCATAAATCGTGCCAACAATACGATTAACACGCTCGATAACGTAAAAAGCTGGTCAAGTGAATCTGAACGTTTACGTCACTTCGGCGAAGCTTATTTCCTCCGGGCATGGACCTACTATGAATTAGTAAAGATATTCGGCGGCGTTCCCCTTCGTACCACGATTGAAGCTGTAAACCTCCCGCGGGCGTCCGTTGATGAAGTATATGCCTTGATTGCTTCTGATATAAAGAATGCAATTGAGATGATGCCTAACCAGATATATCCGGCCGGGAATGCCATGGCAGGTCATGCTACCAAGTATGCAGCCGAAGCACTTGCAGCGCGAGTATTTCTATTCTATACCGGACGTTATGACAAGAAGACTTTACCTCTGACTCCCGAAGGCGAAATCACAAAAGAACAAGTTATCAGTTGGTTGGAAGACTGCATAGATCATTCCGGACACAACCTAATTTCCGATCAACGCAATCTATGGGGTTATACAAACTCTGCCACTAACAGTACCAGTTCCAAGAAGCAATACGCATACGCAGTGAAGCATAAACTCGCTTGGGATGGCAATTCTTCTATCGAAACACTCTTTGCCAACAAGCACAACCTGACCTCCACATGGACCTACACATGGTTTGCCAATACATGTGCAATGTTCTACTCCCCTTCCGGTGACGATGCCGACTGGAAAGAAGAAAGTTATCCATTCAACTTTGGTTGGGGTGCAGGCCCGGTATCTCCCAGTATGGTTCAGGACTGGAAAGAGTGGTCTAAACAACAAACATTCTTGGATGGATACACTGAAGACCCGCGTATTTCCGGTTCTATTTGGTCGTACAAGGCTATGGACCCCAACAATGAAGGAAATGTTTTGGCAGACTTCCGTTTAGATGATTCAGAACCCGCATATACCGTTTCTTACCGCTATTACGAGCAGACCGGATATTTCAACAAGAAATACATCAATATCAATGCATATAATAGCAACGGAGTACTTGAAGCTTTCGGTAAAACATTACATCCGGGCATATCCAGCCAGACTTCCCCGCAGTTACTGAATATTACCGATCTTATCCACATCCGCTTTGCCGATGTACTGCTGATGCATTCCGAACTAAAAGGAGATGCAACCGGTTTGAACAGAGTACGCCAACGTTCCCACTTAGCCCCTATCTCATACACATTGGATGCACTTAAACAGGAACGCCGTTGGGAGTTTGCTTTCGAATCCATCCGTTGGTGGGATCTGCTCCGCTGGTCCGGTCCAAGTCTGGAAGAAGCAGGAAATGCACTAAACCGCCAGACAGGCTTTGAGGTTATCAATGCCGCCGCTCTTACGCCTATGGTCAAGTATGATTATAAGAAACGTCTACAGCAAACCCAGGGTTACTGGCCTATACCTCAAATAGAAATAGACCGTTCCAATGGTGTGCTCGAGCAAAATCCGGGTTGGGGACCTGATGCGCAATTCAGTGATTGGACAAAAATGTAATGCCATTTAAAATCTCAATGATATGAAAACATTAAAAGCAATACTATTATTATTCGCAGCAATGGCTATAGTCACAGCCTGCGACCCTATGGAAGATGAATCCTTACGCGATAAATACATTACTAATGCCGGAGACCCTATCAGCAAGGAAGAACTGAACAACATATTATCCGTCACCCAGCCTATTCCCAACCAAGATGACGCTGTAGAAGGAGATCAATATGTAGTACTCAAAAACAACCGTCCTGAATTGGGAGGTATCTGGCACTATGGAGTCGGCACAAAGATTACCGGCAGCGATAATGATACGATCATATATGGTGCCAACGGAACTTATGAGATATATTATGAAGCTATTTCTAATGGTAAAATTGTAACCAGTGATATCTTTACCGTGACAGTCACCAATGTGTTTGATGAATGGATGGGGCTATTTACCGGAGCCAAAGACAAAGCTGATGCCGATGCAACCAAAGCATGGGGATTCCGCGAAGTAAAATGGGGATCGGTCTGCAACATGGGAGCACATGGTGGATGGAAATATACCAGTTCAGGATATACTCCGGAATCTAATTTTGCATGGTGGGGATCAGTAAACCTTGCACAGGCAGGAGATCAGAAGATAGTATTCGAAATTCAGGGAACCAAAGTGAAGACTTATGACAAGAGCGGCAATCTGATGAATGAAGGAACTTTCGGATTCGACCGTGACCAACCGGAAGACTTGGTTCAGGGCAGACTGACTACCAATATTCCTGTTATCGGCAGCAATTATGATGACCTCGGCCAGAGCAAAGGAAAAGACAATGTTTTCTGGATACTTACATTGACTGATGAATATATCACTCTGTATCACCCACAAAAATACACAGGTGGGGGCGACTGGGACGACTATGGTTGGTATGTATATTATGAATCCAAAGAATAATGCCTTATGAAAAAGATTATATTTATTGTAATAGCTATTATATTAGGACTGAGTTCCTGTCACGATGACGACTACATCACCGGTGTACCCAGTTTCGGGCCTCCGGAAGTGAACAACATGGCAGAGAGAGTTAACGAACGCGTCGCATTAGGTTATGTGACCTACTATGGCAAAATGCTTCCCGACCCCACTTACATGACGCATATCAATTATGCTTTCGCCGAACTTTATGTTAAGAACAATGTCTATCAGAAGTTTGACTTGCAAGGTGACAAGGAACGTTTCAATCAAGTGAAGAAGTTAAAAGAAAGAAATAGCAATTTAAAGATATTACTCTCTTTTACAAATAGTGTCTCTAATACCGGTAATTCCCAAGACGGTGGTTTCTCCGCCCTGGCAAAAAGTCCCGAGATGCGTAAACAATTCGCACAAGATTGCAAAAAGTTCGTTCAGCAGGAAGGCATAGACGGCATTGATATCGACTGGGAATTTCCCGGCATGACTTTCGGCAGTAACGCCTACGATCCGTTGGTTGACGTAGAGAATTTCACTCTGTTAATGAAAGATCTGCGCGAAACACTATCAAGTTCCACTTTACTGACCTACGCCGGGTATTGCAAGAACAAGCAACCGCAAGGAGCAGGATGGAAGTATATCGATGTGAAAGCTGTAGACCCCTATGTGGACTTCGTCAACATTATGACGTACGACTTAGTAGGTGCCCCCGGCCATCAATCACCATTGAACAAACCAAGTGCTACTTGGGATTGCCAGCGTTCAGTCAACGAATATCTGAGTGCCGGTGTACCTGCCAATAAATTAGTCCTGGGTATTCCATTCTATGGAAGAGCACATTTCAACTCCGGTGGTTCTATCAATTACAGAGACATTGTCGACTTAAGCGCAGGCGAAGGCTATGTCATTGATAATTGGGATGAAGAGGGCAGCGTTCCGTACGTTACCAAGAACGGAGTATTCTATTGTGGTTATGACAATCCCCGAAGCATTGCCGCAAAAGGTACATGGCTTTTAGGATTAGGCATGAAAGGTATGATGTTCTGGGATTACGATGGTGATGATAACCAGGGAACACTACGCAATGCACTCTGGAATGCCGTAATGCAGGAAGACAAAGACGCCCAATTACATGACTTCATAAACAATTCGGATGGTTACAAAACACTCGTCACCAGTTGCGACAAGATAATCAGCACCGGTCAATACATGGCGGGAACACTGATAGAGGAAACGACCACCTATCCTAATTATGAAGGATACCCGGTTAGGCTTTACGAATATTCAACCGGCAAGGACGTGCAAACCGGCGTTCAGAAAAAAGGCAAGGTATACATGCTCAATCCTACAGCCGAAAAACTTGCAACCTGGATTGCAACTGCCGTATGGAAAGCAAAAGGTGACACCGATACGGATGCGATGGCAGCTGTATTGAAGCATATACAATTGCAATCGGGAGCTCAGTTCCCAGTATGCGGCATTGTATATGAAGACATGGACAACTCAGGATATTATCCTTATCTCTTCAAGGACGGAGTCACCGTGTATGCAGCAGACCGTTCCAAGTGGGCTACCGAAAATCCTGCCCATCCGGGAAATTACAGTTGCACGGACGATCAACTCAACTACGATGTTAAGGTAACCAACAATGACCTGAACACATATACCGGGACCTATGCTCGTATTTGTGGTACCCTGCGTGAAGATTATAAAGCATACGGCGGCGCCGTTGATGTAGGAACAAGTGATTCTAAAGAGACCCGCAGCATTAAGTGGCTCGATGTGGTACGCGACCTTTATAAGGAAGCTTGGAACTCCAATGAAAACAAACTGATTACAGCATGGGCCAAAGCAAACTTATAATACTCTAACTTAACACGGATACAGGAGGTTGTTCCACCCACCGGATGATTTTGCGATCTTCATTCATGAGTGAAAAAATATATAAATGGAGCAGCCTCCTTTTTCTAAAGATAACAGAAAAGACAAGCCGATATGAATAAACATTTCTTTTATCTTATCTTACTATTTTGCATCAGCAGTTGTCAGCCGATAGCAAAGAAACTGATGAATATCGAAGGAGTGGTATCTTCGGAATACAACGGGCAAATCATATATTTGGTTCCACGCCCCCATCCCACTCCGGAAACAGTAGATTCTGCCTATATTGTAAACGGAACTTTCTCCTTTTCCATTCCGGCAGATTCCGCTATTTACGATATTGTTATCAGCAGGCGGGCAAATGCACCTATACAACGTCTGCTCGTTGTGGCAGAAGAAGGAACGCTGCATGCCAACATGGGTATGAATAGTTCCGGTATCGGCACTCCACTCAATAACCAACTGCAACACTGGAAAGAACAAATGGAATCTGCCGGTGAAAAAGCAGCCTTACTATCGCAGAAAATCAATAAAAATAAGAAAGACAGTACCATTACAGCAATCCTGAAGAAACAAAGGGATAGCATCTACGAAAGTTTTGGTGACTCTACGTTCTGTTTCATTAAACAGAATCTGAATCCGTTAGGAGGATACTTATTCATGACGCTTGAGCACATGTTCAATGAACAGCAAGCCAATGATTTAAAAAGACTTGGAATAGAAAAATGGAAACCCGAACCATGAGAAAACAAATAAACAGTATCTTTGTCTACCTATTCTTTATAGCCTGCTGGATATTCTTCTTTTACTTCTATCCATATCATCTGCATTATAAAGAACAGATAACACTATGCGTACTCCAACCGGACTTTCTACAAACGTACTTACAGAAACCGGCATTCCTGACCGAAATCTGTGGCGATTATCTTACTCAGTTTTTCCTGTGGACAGGTGGTGGAAGCAGTATATTAACCCTCACTTTTGTGTTCACCTGGCTGGGACTCCGGATAGCATTACGTAAAACCGGCATCACCAGCCATGTATCCCTCTGGGCATTACTGCCCATAGTTGCCGAATGGGCGTTATCCTGCCATTTAGAATATCCCCTTTCCATGTCACTTGGACTAATGTGCAGCGTCTGGGCATTCTCACTGTCAACATTGAGCACATCAACACATACGAGGGGAATACTCCACGTAGTTATGCTTATCATCCTCTATTGCGCCGTAGGGGCACACTTCTTTGCATATGTCATTTTAGCCACAATTTATGAGTGCAAGCACTTCAACAATTACAAGTTATCCTTCTTTCTGCTACTCATCTCCTCCTCATACCTATCGGAGGTAGTTATTTCTATTTTTTAACTCCCCGCCAATCATACTTCTATCCATTGATAAGCGGATACATGCTGCGTCAGCCTTTTGTATTCCTCCTGACAGAAGTTTTTCTGCTACTCTCCCTCCTGCCGGTTTTTATTTCCCGGCAGTGTAAGCAATGGATTGCACTATTTACAATCCTTACCCTGGGTACAATTACCATAACCAAGGCACACAACGCCTCCGAAGAAAAAACACTCGCCTTTTCATCCGAAGCCTACTTCGGACACTGGGATAAGGTAATCCGGCTCAACAAGGATAACTCCTACCCGACCTATCTCAGTGCCTACTATACAAATCTCGCTTATGCCCGCCAAGACAAGCTTTGCGATGAATTAATGCTACATTATCAGCCAGCTTTCCATGGGCTTCTACTACAAATCAACGAATCAACAGGCTATATATACGCCATGGCAAGTCCCGATGCCCTCATGGAATGCGGTGACATGGCACAAGCCCAGCACTCTGCCATGCTTGCTATGACATTTACCCCGCATCAGCGTTCTTCACGCATGGTACGGAAACTGGCGGAAATTGCCATTATCAACGAAGATTATTCAGTTGCCCAAAAGTATCTACGCATGTTGTCCCATACTTCCTTGCACCGGAGCTGGGCAAAGGAGCGATTGGAACTTATTAAATCCGGCCAATGTGATTCCATCCCTTACTGGATTCATAAACGTCGGATGCTTCCACAACAAGATACGTTGTTCTCCGCCAATCAATGGCGTACTTCACTGGCTAATTTAATCGAAAGCAATCCTCAAAACAAAATGGCTGCCGACTACCTCTTATGCTTCCACCTATTGAATAAAGATCTGCAGCTTTTCAAGAAGGATTATGACCGTTACTATTATCCGGCATTCGGTTCGTTTCCATCCCGTCTCTATCAAGAAGCATTGATAGCATGTATGAATGAGAAAGAAAACCCGCAGGAACAACTGAAGCATTATCGCATCTCTGCTAAAGTTTACAAAGACTGTCTGCAATACCTCTCCATATACGAAGATGCCAAAGGAGACGGGCGGGCTTTGGAAAAGTTATTCGGAAAAACATATTGGTTCTATTACTATTATGCACAACTGAAACCATGAAAAGAGCTATCATCCTGTTCATTGCAACCCTGACGCTTTTCTCCTGTGGAAAACGTTTACTTCAGGATTACACCGACTGTCCCGAACAGCCGCTCCTGTTTCCTGACTATACAGATATCACCGTACCCTGCAACATCGCTCCGCTGAACTTCCAACTGGAAGGTGCGGCAAACCTCTCCGTTATTATCCAGGGAAAGAAAGAGTATCAATTCGACAGCCAGTCCTACAGGCTCCAGTTCCCCATAAAGAAATGGAAAAAGATGCTTGCGGATGAAAAAAAGGGGATACACTGTCTGTGTCTGTCTATGCCCATATCTCGCAACAAAAGATACATTACAAAGATTTCTACTGGTACATCTCACCCGACAGCATAGACCGATATCTCAGCTACCGCCTGATAGAGCCGGCTTATGAGATATGGAACATGCTGCAAGTTTGCGAACGTAACCTTGAGAATTTCGATACCCGCCTTCTGGCCGATAACAATATTACAGATCATAGCTGTATCAATTGCCATACATCCAACCGTGCAGCCAATCCCACTACATTTATGCATATGCGTGGCAGTAAGGGAGGTACAATTTATAGTCGTGACGGGCAATTACGGAAAATCAATACTAAAACAGATCATACAGCCGGTGCTGTCTATGGAGAGATTTCCCAGGACGGGCGTTTCGGCATATTCACCACAGCCGAAATTATCCCTATTCTGCACAGCTATCGCACCGAACGTCTGGAAGTTTTCGATAAATGTAGTGATCTTATCCTGATAGATTTTGAACAGGGAACGGTTACCGATAACCCCGGTATCAGCGGAACGGAATATCAGGAAACCTTCCCTTGTTTCTCTGCTAATAACCATACTATCTATTTCTGCCGGGCACCCTATATCCCTCAGCCGGACAGTACCCGTCATATGCGCTATGACCTCTACTCCATCTCCTTTAATCCTCAAACCGGACAATTGGGTGATAGTATTCACGAAGTCTTCCGAGCTTCATCCGAAGGGAAATCCGTAAGTTTTCCCAAATGCTCACCGGACGGCAAATACCTGCTGTTCTCCGTATCCGATTATGGTACTTTCCCCATCTGGCATCCGGAAACAGACCTTTGGATGCTGGAGCTTTCTACCGGAAAGATTGATAAAATGGAAGAAACAAACGGACGGTACTCTGATTCCTATCATTCCTGGAGCAGTAATTCCCAATGGATAGCTTTCGCCTCCAAACGAGACGACCGGGTATATGGGCGTCCTTACTTTGCCCATGTATCCCAAGATGGAAGCGTAAGTAAAGCGTTTCTTCTTCCACAAGAAAATCCGGAAGTTTATCTGAATACGTTCAAGTCTTATAATATACCAGAACTTTACAATACAGCCGAGACGTATGATGCCCATGAATTGCAAAAAGCCTATTTCGGTAAAGAAACGGAGAACCTCCGCTACAAATCAATCAAAAAATAACATATCCGTCATTCTTCTACTCAACCTTTTTTCATTTAGGTTGTTCAATGGGCATTCACCAAAACCTAACTTAATAATGAAGACAATCTTTAAAGTAATGTTTCTGTTGTGCACCATCGGCCTTGTTCCGTCTGTGGCTAAAGCACAAGAAAAAGTGATTATTGACGACGAAGCATCTAATGGCATCGTCATGGTTACCATCGACAAAGCAGGCGACGAGATCATCCGTATCATGAACGAATCACAGTTCAGGTACATCCACGATCCACAGGCACCCCGCTTCCTGTTGATGGATAAAAAAGGAAAATTCGCCCTTGGTATCGGAGGATATGTGCGTGCCACTGCCGAGTATGACTTTGGCGGCATTGTAGATAATATGGATTTCATCCCGGCCTACATTCCGAATGCCAGTAAAGTAAAGAACCAGTTCCAGATGGATGCAAGCACTTCCACCATCTTCCTGAAACTGGTAGGACATACTAAGCTGCTGGGTGATTTCGTAGTGTACACTGCCGGTAACTTCCGTGGTGGGGACAAAGTATTCCAGCTGCGAAACGCATATATGTCGTTCCGCAATGTGACAGTAGGTTATACCTACGGTGGTTTCATGGATTTGGCTGCATTACCTTCCACTATTGACTTCCAAGGCCCTAACGGTGCTACTTTCTATCGCGCCACTCAACTGGCTTACACTTACAAAGGCCTGAAGAACTGGCGTTTCCATGCATCCATAGAGGTGCCCAGTGTAGATGGTACTACAAACGATCAACTCAGCGTAGCCCAACAACGTATGCCGGACTTCACCGCTTACGCCCAATATGGTTGGGGAGCCAACAGTCATCTTCGTGTAGGTGGCCTCGTTCGCAGCATGACATACACCAGTACGCTCAGCGATCATGCATCCGACGTTACCGGATGGGGTATACAGGCATCTACCTCATTCAATCTCAGTAAGAAATGGGAAATCTTCGGGCAGGCTACTTATGGAAAAGGTATCGGACAGTATCTGAATGACATAAGCAATCTGAATGTAGACATCGTTCCCAATCCCGAAAAAGAAGGAAAGATGCAGGCATTGCCTATGCTGGGCTGGTTTGCCGGGGCACAGTATAACATCTGCCCGAAAGTGTTTGTGTCCACTACTTACAGTATGTCCAGATTGTATTCGGAGAACGGTTATCCCAACGATCAACCCAGTAGTTACCGTTACGGACAATATCTCGTAACCAATGTATTCTGGAATGTTACTCCGAATATGCAAGTAGGTGCTGAATACCTTCGCGGCTGGCGTACAGATTTCAATAATTCAACGCACCATGCCAACCGGATGAATTTGTTAGTACAATATTCTTTCTAAATCAGATACATAAATCAAGGAAGCCGCCTCAAAACAATGTTTCGAGACGGCTTCTTCTATATATTAAGCAATTATGAAATCAGAATCTGCAGTTGATACTAGCGCCAAACACCTTGTTTGTACGGCTGTAGATATTTGTACCACTCAATCCGGTATTATTATAGTTCTGAGATTTTTTAGTATAATCATCATAAGTAGTCCACATGTACCCAACGTTCAGGGCAGCTCTTTCAGTTAAATTCAACTTGGCACCAAAACCCAGAGTATAAGAATCACAAGAGAAACTGGTGTCGCTCTGGTAATTGTCAGACAATCCGTAATCTGTAATCTGACCACCACAGCTCACTGTCAGCTGTTTGGTTACATCCCACTCAATACCGGCCAGATATTCGTTTGTTCCTTTTGTCAGAAACTCCTGCTTGCCACCAGCCATTCCTGCACTTTTATCATCAAAGAAGTGGTATTCTACAGATGCACGCAATACCGGAAGAAACTCATATGAAGCAGCTATAGAAAGCATGGAAGGGATATCATTCGGAGTATTCACACCATGCTTGTAATCCGCCAATTCAGTTTCAGCGGCACCAATCATGCGAAGCGAGTTCGCTTTAGTGGAATTTTCAATGTTCAGGTTAGTCATGAACTCATACTTTGCACCAATGTTCAGCTTGCCCCACTTGGCATCCAAGCCGATAACCGGAGTAAATCCCCATCCGGTCTGGTCACAATCCAAGTCTATGCCGATAAGCTCCGTACCAACAGGTATCGTTCCTCCGGCAGGAGAAGGCAAATCTACGGCAGCACTGGCTTTCAATGCACCTTGGTAACCACCCGTAAAGTAGTTCATCCGACCACCCGCAAAAGCAGAAAGCCATTCCGTTATCTTATAAGTCAAACCCAACTGTACAGAATAGATGTACTGCTTGCCATCCATGTAGCTTTTCAGCGAATAGGCATTGCTTGGAATTTTTGGGCTCCCAATCCGCCTATCACCATAGCATCGAACATAGGAAGACCGTCGTCAAACGAAGCCTTTCCTCCGCCACCGGTAATACCGAAAAAGCCGGAGATCGTCCAGTCACCCATCTTATAAGCAGCAAACAAACTGGGGATGACAGGCGCAGATGCCTTACCCTCATAATACTTATTCAGCCCCAGACCTTCGCACGAAGCATCGATATTCCTTGTTTGGAAAGCACTCTGAATACTCAAAGACATATGAAAACCGTCATTCGGCAAAAGGCTAAACCTGCGGGGTTGGACAACGCACCGTCTATTTCAGTGGTAGCACCGCGAGATAGCATACGAAGAAAAGCTGCATGCTGATTTGTATTCGTAAGAAGACCTCCTGCAAAAGTTGAAGTTGAAACGATTAGCATCATAAAGCTAATCAACGAAAATTTTCTCATCTAAATCTTTTTTAATTGTTATCGGGCGCAAAGTTACAACAATATTGCACATCAGAAAGTATTTTGTGCAAAAATATCAGATTGCTTCTACAATTAATTGAAAACAAAAACTGTTTCTAATGAAACGAACCTAAAAAAAAATAATAATCATTCTGCCGTTTCATCTGTATTCACCCATTGACAAATCGGATGGACTGAGCGTACGCTTAACCACTTGTCTGCTCTACTCACGGGTATATTCAGGGATAATTCTCCTTTCTTTATGATGCATCTACCTTCAGTCCGGAAGATAATAGAGATGAGTCAGTAACCGGGTATATCATCAATGCCAATGATTCCTATCATCAATGCCATTGATTCCTATCATCATTGGCATTGATGATATACTGTCTCCCAAAGACACTATAGATGAGTTATACTCAAAGGGAATATAAGTTACCCGTTAGCGGAATGAATTAATTCCGCCAACAGGTATAAGTCATATTCCGACGTTAGAAAAGGCTATTCAACGGATAAGATCCGTAAAGCATCTTTCTTTTTGAACTTTATCAGCCGTACACATGTTATTTTTAAGTAATCAAGAACATTCTAAAAACTCCATAAACTATGGCATATACAATTGCTTTTTTCGGCAGTAAGCCCTATGACGAAGCTTCATTCAATGACAAGAACAAAGAGTATGGTTTTGAACTTCGTTATTATAAAGGTCATCTGAACAAACACAACGTGATACTGACACAAGGTGTAGACGCTGTCTGCATATTTGTAAACGACACCGCAGACGCGGAAGTGCTCCGCATGATGGCTGATAATGGTGTTAAACTACTGGCACTGCGTTGTGCCGGATATAATAATGTAGACCTGAAAGCTGCCGCAGAATGTGGCATAACAGTAGTACGCGTACCTGCCTACTCTCCGTATGCCGTAGCAGAATACACCGTTGCCCTTATGCTATCGCTGAACCGGAAAATACCCCGTGCTACCTGGCGTACCCGTGACGGTAATTTCTCTCTCCACGGATTGCTCGGCTTTGACATGTATGGAAAGACAGCCGGCATTATCGGTACCGGAAAGATTGCCAAGAAACTGATTATGATTTTGCGAGGTTTCGGCATGAACATACTGGCATATGACCTATATCCTGACTATAACTTTGCCCGCGAACACCAGGTGGTATATACCACACTCGATGAACTCTATCATAGTTCGGATATCATTTCTCTGCACTGTCCGCTTACGGAACAAACCAAATACCTCATTAACGACTACTCCATCAGCAAGATGAAAGACGGCGTAATGATTATCAATACCGGACGCGGACAACTGATACATACCAATGCTTTGATAGAAGGACTGAAGAACAAGAAAATCGGTTCCGCCGGACTGGATGTATACGAAGAAGAAAGCGAATATTTCTATGAAGATCAGTCCGACCGCATCATTGATGATGATGTACTGGCACGCCTGCTCACTTTCAACAACGTGATTGTAACTTCGCACCAAGCCTTCTTCACCCGCGAAGCACTGGAGAACATTGCCACCACCACCCTGCAGAACATCAAAGACTTCAAAAGTGGAAAGGTATCGGAGAATGAAGTAAAAATTCAGAATTAACAATAAAGATATTCAATAAATAAATGCTAACATTCGACTACAAACATTTTCATAGTCAGTTTGTTATTTATGTATATCAAACATTTAAAGAAAGGAATAAATTATGAAAAAAGTAATAGACAAAGCGGAAAGCCGTGGACGTGCTCTATATGATTGGCTCGACAGCCACCATACATTCAGTTTCGATACATATTACAATCCCCGCCGCATGAATTTCGGTGCATTGCGCGTATTGAACGACGACCGTGTGGAAGCTGGTAAAGGCTTCGGTACCCACCCGCATAAAAACATGGAAATTATCTCCATCCCCCTGAAAGGAAAGCTGAAACATGGTGACAGTAATAAAAACAGCCGCACCATCACCATAGGAGACATACAAACCATGAGTGCCGGTACCGGTATTTATCACAGTGAAATGAACGGCAGCGATACCGAACCGGTAGAATTCCTGCAAATCTGGGTAATGCCGGAGAAGTTGAATACACCGCCCGCCTATCGGGATTACGACATCCGTCCGTTCTTGCGGAAGAATGAACTGGCACTGATCGTTTCGCCGGATGGCGATGCCCCTGCCAAGATGTTGCAACAAACATGGTTCTCCATCGGAGAAATAGAGGCGGGAAAGAAGATCGGCTATCACATGCACCAATCCCACGCAGGCGTGTATATCTTCGTGATTGAAGGTGAAGTGAAGGTGGATGACACTGTACTTTCACGCCGTGACGGCATGGGCGTATACGATACCCACAGCTTTGAGCTGGAAACCCTAAAAGACTCGCACATTCTGCAGATGGAAGTACCGATGTAAGTCTTTTAGATAAAAATAACAGCAAAAACCAAAGGTTTGTGTAGCGTTTTTCGTAATATTGCACTATAAATTAACCCGTGCATGAAACTTGATTACATTTACCATAGCGGCTTCGCAATTGAAGCGGACGGAGTGACGGTCATTATCGATTACTACAAAGATTCCTCTGAAACGGAATATAATAAAGGTATCGTTCATGACTATCTGTTGGGAAGACCCGGAGAACTATATGTGATCTCTTCTCATTTTCACCCTGACCACTTTAATCGCGAAGTTCTTTTATGGAAAGCCGAGCGCCCGGATATTCACTATATCTTCTCCAAGGACATCCTGAAACATCGTCGTGCCACGCGCGAGGATGCCACCTATATAAATAAAGGGGATGTGTACGAAGACCCGAATATCCGTATCGAAGCATTCGGTTCCACGGATGTAGGTATCTCTTTTCTCATTGACCTGCAAGGTGTCCGGCTCTTCCATGCCGGAGACTTGAATAACTGGCATTGGAGCGAAGAATCCACTCCGCAGGAAATCCGGAAAGCTGAAGGTGACTTCCTTGCCGAGGTGAAATGCCTTCAGCAAACCGCCCCATCGGTAGATGTAGCCATGTTTCCAGTGGACAACCGCATCGGAAAAGATTATATGAGAGGTGCGGAACAATTCGTGGAACGGATAAAAACTACTATCTTTGTACCTATGCACTTCAGCGAGGAATACAAAGGCGGAAATGCTTTCCGGGAGTTTACCGAAAGCAAAGGTTGCCGTTTCTTGTCCATAACCCACCGGGGTGAAAGTTTTGATATTAATCAATAAAACATACGCATTATGAAAAATTTGACACACCTCCTTTTTTGTACTCTTATGTATTTGCCTGCCTGTTGCAGTACATGCTCAAAAAGACAAGGACAAAGACGATGACGACAGCAAGTACCTGGCGGGCGCAGTACCCGAAGTAGATGGAAAAGTTGTATTTACCAAAGAATTCAGTATTCCCGGCATGTCTCAGGAAGAGATCTTCAACCGCATGCAGAAATGGATGGAAGCACGGCTGAAAAAGAATGGGAATAACAGCCGCGTAGTCTATACGAACCCGGAAGAAGGGCAAATAGTAGGTACGGGAGAAGAATGGATTGTATTCAGTGCAAGTGCCCTCTCACTGGACCGTACAAAGATACTCTACCAGCTTTCCGTGGTTTGTGCACCCGAGAAGTGTACAATGGAAGTTGAAAAGATTCGTTTCAATTACCGTGAAGGAAAAGAGAAGTATACAGCAGAGGAATGGATCGTAGACAAATATGCACTGAATAAGGCTCAAACCAAATTGGTGCGCGGACTTGCTAAATGGCGCAGAAAAACAGTCAACTTTGTAGATGACCTCGCTCTTGGAGCAGCAGAAGCCCTTAGTTCAAGTACTGCCAAGAAAGCAGCCGAAACAGAACAACCGGAAGCTAAGAAAGAGGAAAAGAGTGCTGTTAGCTCAGGTCCGATAGTGATTACTCCTAAGACTGAAGTAGAAGTAAAAACTCCGGCTGAAACAACCAAAGTAACCGTTGTACCTGCTACCCCGCTTACTCCGGCCACTCCTGTTGCTTCTGGTACAGTGCCCGGCTATAAAGAAGTAGCTCCGGATCAACTGCCGACGAATGCTATCCAAATGGGTGCAGGCAAATTAGTACTTGTAATTGGTACAGATGCTTTCAATATGACCATGATGACAGCTAATGCAGGTGGTTCATTGGGAAAATCTTCAGGTAAGCCTGTTATCTTCAGTTTCCTTTCACCTGATCAACCTTACGAACAGATGGAAGCTGCTGAAACTTACACCGTTCGCTTTTATCCGGCAAACCAAACAGAACCTTCAGTTGTTCTGGAATGTAAGAAGATGCCTTCACAGGCTCCTATGGAAGGTCAGCCACGCATGTATGTAGGCGAAATTCTAAAGGCATTCGTCAAATAATGATAAGTGGTGAGTGATTAGTGATTAATTGCTATGCAGCATAAAAGCATATTCCTATTAATCACTAATCATGAAGCACTGATAATCGATTGCTAATCATTAATAACTAATCACTAATAACGTGGAAATAAAAGCTAAATTCGATCATTTTAATATCAACGTCACCGATCTGGAACGTAGTATTGCTTTCTATGAAAAAGCATTGGGATTGAAAGAACATCACCGTAAAGAAGCCTTGAACGGCTCTTTCACGCTGGTTTACCTGACAGACAACAGCACAGGTTTCCTTCTGGAACTAACTTGTCTGAAAGATCATCCGCAAGCTTATGAACTTGGAGAGAATGAAAGCCATCTATGCTTCCGCGTTGCCGGTGATTATGAAGCTATTCACCAATATCACAAAGAGATGGGCTGGGTATGCTTTGAAAATACAGCTATGGGATTGTACTTCATCCATGACCCGGATGATTATTGGATAGAGGTGCTTCCAGCAAAATAGAGTATAAAATGATAGGATGATAAGGTGATAGGGTGATAAAGTGATGAGCATACATTCCCCTATCATCTTATCACTTTATCACCCTATCACCTTATCACTTTCTATTTATGACGATTCGCCCTTTTCTTCCGTATATCCGCCTTCATCTTGGCAGCACCGGAACCATGTTTCCCGGTAATATACGATTTCTTCTTGGCTTTAGTCTTTACCTTTCCATCTTCCTTGGGCTTGTCTTTTTTTCCTTTAAAGACAATACCGCCCATTATTGCATCTTCTATACTCATATTCGGTTTCTATTACTATATATATTTATAAGCCGACACAAAGATAGTTTTTTTCTACCAATAGCCTGCATTTTTATTATCTTTGCGGACAACTTTTAAAGATTGAATAGAATGAACACTACGCTGCTTACTGCTGATAAAGACCCGATGGGGGCTGCTATTTACGACTATAACAAACGACACAAGGCCGAACAGCTACGGGTTTTCTCCTCACAATTCGATGAGGATGAAATTCCGGTAAAGGAACTCTTTCGCACGGAAAAGCAGATGCCTCTTCTAGAACGTACTGCCCTGCAACTGGCTGCGGGAAAGATTCTGGATGTGGGAGCCGGAAGCGGTTGTCATAGTCTTGCCCTACAGGAAGCAGGCAAAGAGGTACATGCCATTGATATTTCGCCGCTTTCAGTAGAAGTTATGCAACAACGCGGTGTACGGCATGCCACATTGCTCAATCTGTTCGATGAGCATTTCTGTGAGACATACGAAACGATATTAATGTTGATGAACGGTTCGGGAATCATCGGCAAACTGGAAAATCTGCCTGCCTTCTTCAAAAGGATGAAGCAATTGCTACAACCCGGTGGATGTATCTTTATGGATTCCAGTGATCTGCGCTATCTGTTTGAGGAAGAAGACGGAAGTTTTGTAATTGACCTGGCAGGTGACTATTATGGAGAAGTAGACTTCCAGATGCAATATAAGGATATCTTGGGAGAGGCATTCGACTGGCTTTACATTGATTTCCAGACACTCAGTCTTTATGCAGCCGAAAATGGTTTTCAAGCGGAGTTGGTAAAAGAAGGAAAACACTACGATTATTTAGCCAAGTTGACCTTAAAATAAGGTCAACCCGGACTTTCTGTTTGTTATTTCTTTGCCAACATTTCATCAATCTTCTTCGTTAATGCAGCAAATTCCTTCTCATTGTACAGGCGGGTCAGCATTACGATGCGTCCGTCTTTATCAATCAGTACATTGCGGGTAATTCCGGCATTGCGAAGCGCATATTTGGCAAAAATATCTGCACCGGGGTCCAATCCCAAAGGATAAGTAACACCAGTCGACTTACCGAATGCAATCACTTTGTCCAATGGTTCATCACGGTCTATGCCGATAAGGACAAATGCAGAATTATCTTTGTGTTTCAACCAGATATCCTTTTCTATAAAAGGCATTTCTTTGCGGCATACGCCACACCAACTGGCAGTGAATTGTAACATCACTACTTTTCCACGGAGTTCGGAAAAGGTAACTTTCTTACCATCTGTCAGGGTAATGGTAAAGTTGGGAGCCATCTCCCCTACTCTTACAATGTAACCGGTGCTATCGGCAGCTACTTCCTGCGCTTTGCCCGATAAACCACAAAGGACAAACAGGATAAACATCAAACTCTTTACTACTTTCATCAATCTTATACTTTTAAGTTATTCTTAAAACGGGAACAATAACGGAAGCACAAAGATCATCACAATTCCCATAATTATCTGTAAAGGCAAACCAACTTTAACATAATCCATGAATGTATAACGTCCCGCAGGCATCACCAACGCGTTGGGCGGAGTAGAAAACGGAGAAGCAAAACACATGCTGGCTGCCACGGTTACGGCAAACAAGAATGGATATGGACTCAAATCCAACTGTATGGCGGCCTGGAGGGCAATCGGAGCCAAAAGTACCGCCGTAGCCGTATTACTAATAAACATAGTCATCAGCGAAGTGGTGAAATAGATACCCGCCAACAATATATAAGGTCCGTAACTACCTAATCCGTTGACTAATGATTGAGATACCAAATTGGAGGCTCCGGTCTTTTCCAATGCCAGTGACATGGGCATCATTGCGGCAATCAATACGATACTTTCCCAATTAATGGTTTTATATGCTGCTTCTACATTCCGGAAGCAGCCGGTGAGTACCATCAGCAGACCTGCAATCATTACTGCCGTTACCGGAGCAATAGGGATGAAGTCGAACATCATCATTACCACCATTCCCAACATGATTATAGCAGCAACAGGTGCTTTATGGTTCAATGTTACTTTAGCAGCTTCAGCAAGCGGTTGTCCAAGTACTACCCAATCGGAGGGATCTTCACTCAAACGCGCTATATTCTCCCATGTTCCCTGCACCAACAGCACATCTCCCGAATGCATCTTTTCATCTTTTAGATTCTTCAGGATATACTGACGCTTGCGTTGGATACCCAAGATATTCACACCATATTTTTCCCTGAAACCTGAATCTTTTACCGGCTTATTTACCAGATTGGAGGCAGGCATCAATACAATCTCGGCAATACCGATTTCTGTAAATTCCAGTTCTTCGCTTTTTGCTTCTACCGTACCTTCCGTTGCATGGGTATCCAACAACTTTAATGTATTTTCTTCGGCAAAATGTTCTACATTCGTAAAATCACCCAATACATACAGAATATCATTCTCTTGAATAACTGTATCAGCAGCAGCCATTTCCTGGCTCATCGTCTTAAAAAAGTGACGACGAGAAGAGGATGACTGACGCCGAACTTCCATTATACCTACATTATAGCGTTGTGGAATACTTAATTCCTGTATGGTCTTTCCAGTTAAAGGCGATTTACTTTCGACCTGCACCCGACACAAATTCTGAAATAGTTGGTACTCTCCCGCCAGTTCTTTCAGCGATTTGTTCTTTTTACCCTTACGGTCCTTGTCACCTTTCTTAGTCAGGAAAATTTTACTCAATGGAATTAAGATTATCAATCCGACAGCCACACAAACCAATCCTACAGGAGTAAACGAAAAAAATGTAAGAGGTGTATATCCTGCAGAGGTCAATGCTTCTTGAATTACAAGGTTCGGCGGTGTACCGATAAGCGTCATCATACCTCCCATACTACTGGCAAACGCAAGCGGCATCAACAGGCGACTAACATTAATCTGTGTCCCCATAGCCATACTGACTACAATGGGAAGCATCAAAGCTACTGTTCCGGTATTGCTGACAAAAGCACCGATAAAGGCAGTCACCAATACAATAAGAACGAAAAGTTTCAACTCACTGTCACCTGCTAACTTCAGGATACGACTACTTATCATCTTTGCCAATCCCGTCTGAAAGATAGCACCGCCCACAACGAACAATCCTATCATCATTATGACAACGGAGTTAGAGAAGCCTGTCAATGCTTCTTCCGGGGTCAGAATACCGAATATAATTAGTAACACCAGAGCACAAAGCGCAACTAAATCCGAACGCACTTTGCCACTCATAAAGAATATCGCAGATAGGAATAAAATAATGAGAGTAATATACATAAAGATATAAAATTTATCAGTTATTAAACAATTCAACAGTGATTTTTGTTCTAAGGCGTTACAAATATCACAAAAATCAGCACGATGGACAATAGGGTAAATCCTTTTTGAACTAAATAAGCGACAAATATCTCACTAAATTATAAATAAAGTATAGATTATTAGCATTATATTTATAACTTTGAATCCGGGAATGATAGTATGGGATCCCCCCTTTTATCAGTTAAATTCTATAACAGCAATGGGAAACGACAACACAATTACAGGCACCTTCAATGGAACAGTCCATCTGGAATACCTACCATGTATTAATTATGCAATGATACACAATCATGTGCCTTCATGCAATTTCTGCGAACTCATGAATAGTGATGAAGTCGACTGGAATAACATCAAAGTATCCATAGAGGGAGAACTTTTTAAATACTCAGAAAGCATTCTTGAGATAATCCCACCTGGACAAAACATACAAATCAACAACCTGGAGATATCACCTGAAAGTGAAAAACTAATCGAACTCACAGAAGGTATCGAAACTAATTTTCATCTGACTATTACGATTTCCGGTGAGATAGCCCATCAGCAAACATTTCCCATCAAACTGATGACATACGATCAGTGGACTGGTTCCAGGATCATGCCCGAACTCTTAGCGACATTTGTGACTCCCAATCACCCTATACTTTCAAGAATTAGTGTAAAAGCCTCACAATTCCTCGAAAAGTGGACCGGAAACTCTGCCTTAGACGAGTATCAGACACAAGACCCCAACCGGGTGCGTGCGCAGGTAGCTGCTATTTATGAAGCTCTACGGTCTGAGTCTTTAATATATTCTACGGTTCCGGCCAGCTTTGAAGCTTCGGGGCAGCGTGTCCGCCTAGTAGATAATGTACTCACCAGTAAGCTGGGTACATGCATAGACCTGACTTTACTCTATGCTTCCTGTCTGGAAGCAAATGGCATTCATCCTCTTTTAGTCTTATTGAAAGGACATATATTGGTAGGTGCATGGCTTACAGAAGATATTTATCATCAAACCGTAGGCGATGATGCCTCCTTTCTACTCAAAGGAAGTGCAAATGGTATCAGCGACATTGTATTAGTAGAGACAACCGCACTGGCATCTTCACAAAATATTTCATTTGAAGAAGCCGCTACAATGGCTCAGAGAGAACTTAAAGAAGAAAACAGATTCGAGCTGTTTATCGATGTATATAGGTGCAGACTGGATAAAATCCGTCCATTGCCACAACGCATAAACCATAACGGTGAATGGCAAATAGAAAACAGCGGAATAGAGCATGAGAATGTAACCCGAAGAATACACCAGCTGGACCGGTATGAAATAAAACTGGAGGACAGCAAGGATGAAATAACCAAGCAGATTATTTGGGAAAGAAAACTACTGGACTTTTCTTTACGCAATAATCTGATCAACATCCGGCTTGGCAGAAGAGTTATACCATTCATATCTTTCGAGATTGATCATCTGGAAGATCATCTGCAAGCCGGAGAAAACTACCAGATATTATCCAGCCCTACTAAAAGTAAAATAGAACCGGGTGAGACAGGGCTCTATGACTCTTCTTTATGGAAAGAAAATTTGGAAGAATTAGTAATCAGCGAGCTGAGAAACAAAAAACTTCGTTCTTATCTGACCGAAAGCGAACTTCAGAACTCACTCAAATTTGTATACCGTACATCGCGAACTGCCATCGAAGAAAATGGTGCCAATTCACTGTTCCTCGTTTTAGGAATCCTGAAATGGTACGAGTCTCCTAAGAGTGTAAAACCACGCTTTGCTCCTATTTTACTGTTACCGGTAGACATTGTGCGCCGTGGAGGCTCAAGCGGATATATCATCCGCACCAGAGACGAAGAAATTATATTGAACATAACGCTCGTCGAACTATTGAAACAACAGTTCAGTGTTAATCTTTCTGGGTTGAATCCGTTGCCAAAAGATGATAGTGGCGTAGACGTGAAAAAGATATTCGCAACGATTCGTACCTGCATTCGTAATATGAAAGGTTGGGATGTAGTGGAAGAATCCATGTTGGGGTTATTCTCATTCAACAAGTTTGTCATGTGGAATGATATTCATACCAATGCAGACAAATTGAAAAAGAACGCCATTATAGCCAGTCTAATGGAAAATCGTATTCAATGGCAGGATACGACTCCGGAAATTGACGCCAGAGAAATAGACAAAAATCTTGAACCTCTCCATTTTGCCATTCCTGTCGATGTCGATTCTTCACAGCTGGAAGCCGTTATTGAATCAGGAGAAGGAAAGAGCTTCATATTGCATGGACCTCCGGGAACTGGTAAATCACAGACCATTACCAATATGATAGCCAATGCCCTGTACAAAGGAAAACGTGTGCTGTTTGTAGCAGAAAAAATGGCGGCACTTTCTGTTGTACAAAACCGTCTGACTAAGATAGGATTAGATCCGTTCTGTCTGGAACTACATTCTAATAAGGTCACTAAATCTCATTTTCTGGCTCAGCTTCAGAAGGCTATAGAAGTCATTCACATTCAGTCTCCAGCCGATTTTGAAAGTACTTCAAAGCAATTATTCGAACGTAGAAAGAAATTAATCGATTATATGGAAGCGTTGCATCATCCCCATGCTTCCGGCTTTTCTCTTTATGATTGCATTACAAACTACTTATCGATACAGGGAGATGAATTGTCTATCGACTTTTCTCTGTTTCCCTCTATCACCAAAAATCAACTGACAGACTTTTTGCGAAAATATCCAGGAACTGGATACAGTTTTTCAGATAACAGGGCATCCACAAGACCATCCATTAAAAGGGCTGGAACCATACGACACTTCCATAGAAAGCTCTCAAAAATTACAAGCCGGCATCAGGCGCTTTATTAATTTATTCACCTCGATTACCGCTAACAGAAAGTTGCTTTCAAATAGTCTGGGAATCTCGATACCTGATAATTGGGATGGGATCAACTGGATAGGCAAGATATGTACCCAGCTTCTATCCATCCCATATCTGAATAAAACGTTATTGGAAATGGGTGGTAATACCAACTTGATAGAGGAATGGAAAGATGTTGTCCTGTCCGGTCGTAAACGAAATCAGTTACAAACCGAACTAGGCAAAGACTACGCACCTCAAATTCTAGAAGAAAATGCATTTGCCCTCCAACAAGAATGGAAAGCTATCGAATTGAAATGGTTCTTACCTAAATTCTTTGCCAAACGTTCTTATCTGAAAAAGCTCAGACTTTACAATATGAGTTTGCAGGTAGCACAAATACCAAGCCTGTTAGAAAAGCTCAATGCTTATCAAAAGAATAATAAGATCATTCAAGAACAATCTTCCGAATTATCATCTTCTTTCGGCTTCTTAGGAAGAAAGAATAAAGAGAAATGGGATGATATTGATTCTATACTTAAGAATCTTCCGATGATTTACAACACTTTATCGAAATATGCAGCAATCGTTCAACAGCCATTTGCAGAAGTTCTGAATCAATTTGCAAATAAAATCAGTACTGACTGGAACACATTCCAGCAGTCTAATGAAAATACATTCAGGCAATTAATCGATACATCCAATGAATTGAATACGGTTCTCAATGAAATAAAAAGTTTATGCTACATACAACTGCCGGATAATAATCTTGAAGTGAAACTACCGGTTCTACTGAATACCTGGTTAACTCACTTCAATAAGATTAAAGATTGGGGACAATGGTGCATCCGTAAGAGAGAATTGGAATCTCTGCATTTAACCGTAGTTATCAACTATATAACAGATAAGCATAAAAGCGGATCGGAAGCTTCTAATGCGTATATGAAAGGCGTTTATCACCAATTAGCTCTAAAAACCGTTGATGCGGACGAAACTTTACGCCTTTTCAACGGGTTGCTATTTGAGGAAATGATCAGCAAATACAAACAACTGACTATCGATTTTCAGGAGTTGAGTAAAAAAGAACTATACTGTAGATTAGCAGCCAAAATACCATCACTGACAATGGAAGCCGCCTCCAGTTCCGAAATAGGAATTCTCAAAAGGAACATTTCAAATGGAGGACGCGGCACATCTATCCGGAGAATTATAGACCAGATACCAACTCTGTTGCCCAAGCTATGTCCATGCATGTTGATGAGTCCGATATCAGTGGCTCAGTATATCGATCTGGATGCAGAGAAGTTCGATCTTGTTATTTTCGACGAAGCATCACAGATGCCTACCAGCGAGGCAGTCGGTGCAATAGCCCGCGGCAACGCATTAGTCGTAGTAGGTGATCCCAAGCAAATGCCTCCGACAAGTTTCTTCTCCTCTTCACAAGTAGACGAGGAAGAAGCTGAATTTGACGATATGGAGAGCATTCTGGATGATTGCATCTCATTATCCATTCCATCCCGTTATCTGACTTGGCACTATCGGAGCAAACACGAAAGTCTGATTGCTTTCAGTAATTCTCAGTATTACAATGGCAAGCTATATACTTTTCCTTCTGTGGATGACAGAGTTTCAAAAGTACGTTTAGTTCAGGTAGATGGTACATATGATAAAGGACGTACACGCAGCAATCATGCCGAAGCTGAAGCCATTGTGAAAGAAATACTAAACCGGCTACGTACACCTGAAGTTCCTGAAAAAAGCATAGGCGTTGTATCTTTCAGCCAGGTACAGCAAAATCTGATAGAAGATATGCTCATTGAGGAGCTGAACAAATATCCTGAATTGGAAGAAAAAGCTTTCCAAAGTAATGAACCTATTTTCATCAAGAATCTGGAAAATGTGCAAGGTGATGAACGGGATATTATTCTTTTCTCTATAGGATACGGCCCGGACAGGAATGGTTATGTATCTATGAATTTCGGACCATTGAATAATCAAGGTGGCGAGCGTCGTCTGAATGTAGCCGTATCGCGTGCACGTTATGAAATGATTATCTTCTCAACCTTACGCTCCGAACAAATAGATTTGAAACGTACAAAGTCCAAAGGTGTGGAAGGCTTAAAGAGGTTTCTTGAATTTGCAGAACGCGGTACCTCACCTATTCCGGCCATCCAACTACAGAACCTGCAACAAAGTAATCTTATTACTTTAATTGCACAGGAACTTACTCAGCGTGGTTATAAAGTGGATACTCTGGTAGGGCGGTCAAACTTTAAGGTGGATTTAGCGATTGTCAATCCATTGCAACCGGATACATATATTCTAGGGATATTGTGTGACGGCAGAAACTATTATGAAACCAAGACTACAAGGGACCGTGAAATAGTACAACCGAATGTTTTGCAGATGCTCCACTGGAATGTAATGCGTGTATGGTCCGTCGACTGGTTTGAACATAAGGAGAACGTCGTGGAGCGCATCATCAAAAAGCTGGAAGATTTAAAAAACACAAAAGTAGAAAAACAGCCTCTTCCTCCGACAGAGAATAATGTTCTGAAAACATTCAGTATAGAGAATGAACCTGTTGTAGAGTTAGTGAACAATCGAGAAAGAGAATATATATTTGCTGACTTGCCCGATATAGGCTACAGTACAGATATCGATACCGTAATGGCTTCCTCCTATCAGGTTAAAAAACAACTTCAACAAATAGTCAAGATTGAACAACCCATAACAAATACTCTGCTATATAAAAGAATATTACGAATTTGGAATCTAACAAGGGTTACCACCCGTTTACAGGTATTTATAGACAGCCTTCTTGAAGATGCATATAAAGACCCCTATCGGGAGATACCATAATTTACTGGGAGAATAAAGAGAAGGCTAAAGAGTGCGACTTTTACCGCATCAATTCTAAACGCGACATTCTGGATATTCCAATCCTAGAAGTTATGAGTGCCGCCCGTTATGCCATAGAGCAACAGATATCCATGCCAATAGAAGACCTGAAACGGTTGACTTCCCAACTTCTTGGTTTTAGCAGGAAAGGAAACAATCTAGATATGGTAACGGAACAGACCATACAATTGCTGATTAATAAAGGAATATTCAGCCATGCGAACGGAATGGTATCCATGAATAATTAGGGTTCATGGATACTTTCTTCCGAAAGGAAAAACAGAATGAAAAATAATATCTACCTAATAGTCTTCGATAGTAGAATTTCCGAATATATCTTTTTTGATTGTAATCTTATTACCATTATCATCTTCAATAATCGTATTGCCTAAAATGTCTTTTTTGACTGTCTTCTTTTCTTGATTGACTATCGAATATTCGTAACTATCCTCGATAAAATTAACACTATAGCTCTTCGTTATATGGGGAGCTAAAACAAACTGAACTGCAAATAGGATAAATAGAACCTTTTTCATGGCGTATTTTTTGGGTTTGTAACAAAAGTAATATGGGAAAATAATAACAACTGGTGAATTCTATAATTATTGATAGGAAAAAAACTAAAATTAATATTTTTCATGTGCTACAATCGTATCGTTTTAGAAAGCTCGGGCTACATGCGGTCTACACTTGCACGATTTTCCATCCAAATGGCAGGGGAGCTAAATTACTGAAGGTCAATAAACAACAAATGCCCCGAGTATTTCTACTCAGGGCATTTTGTTTATTTAGAGGTTCCTGGCGGATTCGAACCGCCGTACACGGTTTTGCAGACCGCTGACTAAGCCACTCATCCAAGGAACCAGTCTTTTCTCATTTGCGGTTGCAAAGGTAGCACATTTTTGAAAACACCAACTATCCGCAGCATTTTTTCTTCTTTTCTTTTTTCGTCGGCGCTACACTCTACATGCTTCTCATCCATCAATCGCTTTAAGTCACAACCGGTTACGCAATTTGCACATGGATTACCATTTTCTTTTGTCCGGCGAAAAAAGCATAAATTCCCCATCCGATCCGGACAATACACAACAGTAACAGGATTGCAACCGCCCATTGTTGCCAATTCATCATACAAATAATCCTCCTATTCTATAAATAGCAAATGCCATTATCCAAGCGAGCAGCGTGGTATACACTGCCGTAAATAACGCCCATTTCCAGCTACCGGATTCTTGCTTGATTGCTACAATCGTAGCTATACATGGGAAATAAATCAATACAAACACCATATAACAGAAAGCTACCAACGGTGTAATCGGAATACGTTCGGCAAGACTTACGGCATCTGCTTCAGCATCATTTGTATAAAGCACGCCTAGTGTACTTACCACTAATTCCTTAGCACCCACACCTGAAAGTATACCGATACCAAGTTTCCAGTCAAACCCCAAAGGTTCAATCACCGGCTCCATAGCCTTTCCTATCTGCCCGATGTAGGAATTCTCCTGCTGTTCGGAAACCGTTTCATATGCATCATGGTCAGGATAATATCCCAATGCCCATATCACGATGGAAGCTATCATGATAATACCTCCCATTTTACGCAGATATTGTGCACCTTTCTCCCACGTATGTCGGAAAATGACTTTTGCCGTCGGTAAACGGTAAGGTGGAAGTTCCATAACGAACGGAGTATCATCTCCCTTCACCAAAAAACGGCTGAACAAACGCGCCATCAACACCGCCAATAGGATACCTATTGAATATATTAATAACAGTATCAAGCTACCATTGTTCGGAAAAAATGCACCTACCAGCAACAAATAAATGGGCAGGCGGGCACTACATGACATCAACGGATTGACGAGCATGGTAATAAGTCGGCTTTACGATTCTCAATAGTGCGCGAAGCCATAATAGCAGGTACGTTACATCCGAAGCCCATAATCAAAGGAATGAAGGATTTACCATGCAGCCCCATCTTATGCATAATCTTATCCATGATAAATGCAGCGCGTGCCATGTAACCGGAGTCTTCCATCAGCGATATGCAGAAATAAAGAATAAGGATGTTCGGCAGGAAAACAATCACACCACCAACACCACCTACAATACCATCTACCAATAGATCTTTCAACGGTCCGTCAGCCATATTGGCATGTATAAAGTTGCCGAGGGTTTCTACCAGCCATTCGATACCCATCATCGGGTATTCACCGAGCACGAATGTACCTTCGAACATGAGATACATGAACAGGAAGAAAATGGGGAATCCCCACACACGGTGCGTTACAATGGATTCTATCACACGGGTAGTATGTTCTTTATCCAAGTGATTATCCACAAAGGTTTCTTTCAGTGCACCGGATATAAAACCGTATTTTGCATCGGTAATTGCCTGATCGCAATCCTCATTCAGCACGTCTCGGATACGGCGGCTTTCCTGATCACGGACATCTATGATTTCTTTGCCGTTGGGTAAAGTTTTAATCAGCATTTCCAAATCCGGATCATTCTCCAGAAGTTTGATGGCAAGAAAGCGGGTAGAATACTTATGACGGATATCCTCATTCTCACTAATCACCCGTTTCACCTCTTCAATGCTACGTTCCAGTTCGGGACCGTGATTAGTGAGAATATGACGATAGAATCCATGATGACGCACTTCTTCCTCTTTATGAGCCCCACCGGTATAGCCGGGCACATATTCGCGATGCCATTCGCGCAGGTCATTCAACACTTCGGTACGTACTTTGCCTTTCTGATCGAGGAAGTCGGCACCTTCATAAATACTGATAACAACGTGAAAAAGATCTTCGATGCCTTTACCCGTACGTGAAACAGTAGGAACCATAGGAACACCAAAGAGTTCACTCAGTTTCATGTAATCCAGCGTGTTACCACTGGCTTCCAGTTCATCGTACATATTGAGAGCCATCACCATACGCACATTCATGTCAATCAACTGGGTAGTGAGGTACAGATTACGTTCCAGATTGGACGAATCTACCACATTGATAACAATGTCCGGTGTTTCATCAATAATATGATGACGGACATACATTTCTTCAGGACTATATGCTGATAGCGAATATGTACCGGGCAAATCGACTATGCGGAAATGATAACCTTGAAAATTAAAGTAGCCTTCCTTGGCATCCACTGTAACCCCGCTGTAGTTACCAACGTGTTCGTGTGAACCGGAAGCAATATTAAACAGAGAAGTTTTCCCACAGTTTGGATTACCCACTAATGCAACATTAATGGTACGACGTTTACCAAGAGCGATACGTTTCAGTTCTTCTTCCCCCGGATAAATATCTTCACTCATTCCCGGATGATAATTCGGTTTTGTCACCTGCTCTTTCGCCTCATGTTCGCTGAGTATTTCAATCATCCCTGCCTCCTGGCGGCGCAAGGAAATTTCATACCCCATTACTTTGTATTTTATTGGATCTTTCAGCGGGGCATTCAGCAAAACTTCTACAGTCTTGCCTTTAATAAATCCCATTTCTACAATTCGTTTGCGGAAACCGCCATGTCCCAGTACTTTAACGATTACACCTTTTTCTCCAGTTTTTAATTCGGATAAACGCATAGTCTTCTCTCTTTCTTTAATTTGGATGCAAAGATAAATGATTTGTATTTAGCCCACAAATTATTTAGATTGTTTTTAAATAAGGAGGAATATTCTCCATTCTCCACTTTGTTCCGAAGAATTAGAAAGAATTCAATTCGTTAATATTATCTTTGCACCACTATGAATAAAAAGAAAATAGAGCAATACATTGATCAGGAAAAGCTTTTCACACGAGAAGACAAAATACTGGTAACGCTGAGTGGCGAAGCGGACTCAGTAGCTTTGTTGCGTCTACTTCTTGATATGGGGTACACCTGCGAGGCGGCACATTGCAATTTCCATCTGCGGGGAGATGAGTCGGTTCGAGATGAAATGTTTGTCCGCGAACTATGCTTGCAACTGGTAGTTCCGTTACATGTCCAACATTTCCAAACTATGGAAGAAGCGGAAAAGCGCCACATATCCATTGAAATGGCAGCGCGGGAATTACGTTATGCCTGGTTTGAACAGCTCCGCCTACAACAAGGGGCCGACGTTATCGCCGTGGCCCATCATAAAGATGATAGTGTAGAAACTCTCCTGCTCAACCTTATCCGCGGAACAGGCATCAACGGTCTATTGGGTATCCGCCCCAAAAACGGAAACATTGTCCGTCCTTTGTTATGCCTCGACCGGAAAGAAATAACCGAATACCTACAAGAAATCGGGCAATCTTACGTAACGGACAGCACCAACCTGCAAGACGAATATACACGCAACAAGATACGCCTCAACCTATTGCCACTTATGCAGGAAATCAATCCCTCCGTAAAAGAAAGCCTTCTCCGCACCTCAGAACATCTGAATGATGCAGCTCTCTTATATAAGAAAGGTATAGAAGAAGGTAAGCAGAAAGTGCAAACCGAACAAGGTATCCTAATCAGTGCTTTGCTCCAAGAACCTGCACCGGAAACTTTATTATTTGAGATCTTATCTCCATTAGGATTTAACAGCGCACAGATCAAAGATATTTTCACCTCCCTGAACGGACAACCGGGAAAGATATTCCTTAGCAGAGAATGGCGTGTGATTAAAGACCGGGAGCTTCTGCTGATAGAACCGGTCTATTCAGAAGATGCTTCAACAGTCTTTTCTCCGGATGACCCTGCCCTGCCCTTCCGTCTAACAATGGAAGAATTAGAAGTCACGGATGATTTCATCATTCCCCGCGACCGAAACACTGCTTGCTTCGATGCAGACAAACTAAAACAACCTCTCACAGTCAGACGCTGCCGACAAGGCGACACATTCGTTCCCTTTGGTATGACCGGACAAAAAAAGGTCAGTGACTACCTTACTGATCGGAAATTCTCCCTTTCCCGCAAAGAACAACAATGGGTGCTTTGCAGTGATTCCCATATCATTTGGTTGATAGGCGAACGTACTGATAACCGTTTCAGAATAGACGACCAAACACAGAAAGTTATTATTCTGAAGTTTATTCCTAATTATACGGTTATGAACAAAATGTGATAAAGTGGTAGGGTGATAAAGTGATAGCGGGATAACGCTCTGTGGTATATAGCGCAGCTACCTTATCGCCCTATCACCTTACCACCTTATCACTCTTGTATTCCTTTCTTTTCCGATATGAGTTAGATGATGATTCATTGTATATTTCATCAGTTGGTAATTATACTTACAAAAAACTTGTAAATTTCTTCCTTTCCTTCAGCTACTCCTCCGACTCGTTGAGTGAATCTGATTCAGTCAGGGACTGAATGCCTTTCACTCACTGACTGAATGACGTTCAGTCCCTGACTCATTGTACCCCCATCCAGAAGGTATCTGAGAGAGGGTGGGGAAAGTGACAAGACAAGAAAGAAAAGAGATAAAAATTACATATAAAAAACATAGATTTATTCATTTTTTCCGTTATGAATAGAACACAAATTACGCGAATTAAGGGTTGCGCTACAATCAGCTATTACTAAGCTATTTTTCTCCAGTTAGGAAAAAATATTTTTCCAGTTGGGAAAATAAAACGCCCATTTATACCATATGTATTGTCTTTTAAGCGTTACTGACGAATTTTGAGGTACTGCCTTGATAATATATACAGACACAAATGTATCGGAGAATTCTGTAGAAATTCTGAATGAAAGGAGTTTATTGCATGTAGGATTAAAGCTATAAAATAATCCGGTCCTCTTTCTGCCGCACAAAGCAGTCTGAAAGCAATGAAGCAAACGGAGTATCATACGTCCGCGCCTTGAACGAACATCCTTTAACGCATGCACAACACTTTATGCACTTTTCGGCAATCGTATTACATTCGTCACCTTTCAGGATAGCTCCCGAAGGACAATGTACAGCGCAAACGCCACAATGCGTGCAAAGTTCCGCATTCACTTCCGGTACACGCGGCAAAAGAACACCACTTTTACGCAACTTTATCACCCGGCGCAGAAACTTGAACAAAGGCAGAAAAGGCTGGCGCGGGCGCTGAATACGGTTCACATCCACCGGATACAAGTGTTCCATATCAACGGCGGCATTTATTTTCGTCCGTATCTTCGCACCAAATTCCTCCGCATATTGCAAATCATTTGCATCCGGACGCCCTGGGGCTATTGGATTTTGTTCCGTACTATACGAATGTTCTCCCACAAAAGTAGCCCCGGCAATAACTTTGAAACCTTGGGCAGAAGCAAATGCATCCAATTCTATCAAAGCCTTTTCATACGCACGGTTACCATAAACTACTACCAGCACAACCGGAGATCCCGATGCACGAATACCCTGCAACCGCTCCATAGCCAAAGGAGCTACCTTGCCGCCATACACCGGCACAGCAATAACAGTCAGTATATTCTCCGGAATATCTACCTCAGCAGCATGTAGTGTTAAATTCGTAATAACAACATTTGTTAGTCCTGTTCCGCGAACAATTGCCTCACCAACTTGTTTAGAAGTACGAGTAGGCGAAAAATAGATGAAATGAACTTCGTTTATATCCATAAATATATGCGCTTTTTCTTGGTTTATCAAGCAAAGATAAAGTTTTAAAATTAAAAAAAAGACGAATTGTTTATGAAACCAAAAATATTTATTACCTTTGCACCGTTGAAACATTCTGTAAACTCCTAAGTGCGGGTAGCTAACAGTTTTCCGGTTCAATAATAAATATCCCATAATCATTATATTAAATAAAGGTATATTTGCCATGTTGCTTGTGACGACAACCGCAACCGTGTGAACATATCTGTCCAATAACAAAAGAAATTTTAAACCATTCACATATATACTGTATGTATAATATCATTCAATTGAACGACAAAAATTTGTCGGAACTTCAATCTATTGCCCAAGAACTGGGTATTAAAAAGACAGACTCACTAAAAAAAGAAGAACTTGTTTACAAGATACTTGATGAACAAGCCATCGCAGGTGCTACCAAAAAAGTTGCTGCTGAAAAGCTGAAAGAAGAGCGTAAAGTGGACAGACAACAGAAACGTACCCGCGTAACCGTAAAAAAAGAGAGTACTGACAAAGTCTTTACCGCCAACAAAAACGGCGATCTCACTAAGGCAAAAGCTGAAGCTTCAGTAGCAGTCGCTAAAGTACAACCGGTAGCAGAAGCAGTAAAAACACCGGTAGCAGAGGCACCTAAAGCGCCGGTAGCGGAAAAAAGAAGTAGCTGTAGCAGCTACAGCAGCTCCTGAAAATACTGAAACGCCTAACTCAACAAAGCGTAAACCAGGACGTCCGCGTAAAGCTAAGGTAGAAGAAAAAACTCCCATACCCGCACCTGTACCTGTTGCAAAGAAGGAAGAACCTAAGAAAGCTGAGCCCGAATTGAATTTTGAAACAGAAGTGCCTAAAGTTATCAAGAAAGTCGTAGTGGAAGACAGCCCTATCCTGGCTGAACCCGAAGATGACTTCATCCCTATCGAAGACCTTCCGACCGAAAAAGTAGAACTGCCTTCTGAACTTCTCGGTAAGTTTGAAGCAACTAAAGCTGAAACACCCGCAGTTCCTGTAGTTGAATCTATTCCTGCTAATCAACGTCCACGCCTTCGTCCCCGAGACAACAATAATAATACTCCTTACAATAATAACAACAATAATAATAACCGGAACAACAACCCACGTCCCGTACAACAGCAGCGTCCGGCACAACCGAATGCCAACAATGAGAATTATTCTCCTGTCCCCGAACGCAGACCTGTAATTGAACGTGAAAAAAGTATACGAATTCGACGATATCCTGACCGGTACAGGCGTACTGGAAATCATGCAGGATGGTTACGGATTCCTTCGTTCTTCCGACTATAATTACCTTTCTTCACCAGATGATATTTATGTATCGCAATCTCAAATCAAACTGTTTGGCCTGAAAACCGGTGATGTTGTAGAAGGTGTAATCCGTCCTCCTAAAGAAGGTGAGAAATATTTCCCACTAGTAAAAGTGGAAAAAATCAATGGACGTGACCCGGCTTTCGTACGTGACCGCGTACCATTTGAGCATCTCACACCATTATTCCCCGACGAAAAATTCAGATTGTGCAAAGGTGGCTATTCAGACTCTATGTCAGCTCGTGTAGTAGACCTTTTCGCTCCTATCGGTAAAGGCCAGCGTGCATTGATCGTGGCACAACCTAAAACCGGTAAGACCATCCTGATGAAAGATATAGCCAATGCAATTGCAGCAAATCATCCGGAAGTCTACATGATTATGTTGCTTATCGACGAACGCCCGGAAGAAGTAACCGACATGGCACGCACCGTAAATGCTGAAGTCATTGCTTCTACTTTTGACGAACCTGCCGAACGCCATGTGAAAATCGCCGGTATTGTGCTGGAAAAAGCCAAGAGACTGGTAGAATGCGGTCATGACGTAGTGATCTTCCTGGACTCAATTACACGTTTGGCACGTGCTTACAATACAGTATCTCCGGCTTCGGGTAAAGTATTGTCGGGTGGTGTAGATGCCAATGCACTTCATAAGCCCAAACGTTTCTTCGGAGCTGCCCGTAATATTGAAAACGGTGGTTCGCTCACTATTCTTGCTACTGCCTTGATTGATACAGGTTCCAAGATGGATGAAGTTATCTTCGAAGAATTCAAGGGTACAGGTAACATGGAATTGCAGCTCGACCGCAACCTGTCTAACAAACGTATCTTCCCAGCTGTCAATATTGTTGCTTCCAGCACCCGTCGTGACGACTTGCTGCAAGACAAGCAAACTTTGGATCGTATGTGGATACTCCGCAAATATCTGGCTGACATGAATCCGATTGAAGCTATGGATTTTGTGAAAGACCGCATGGAAAAAACCAAAGATAACGATGAGTTCCTAATGAGCATGAATAGCTAAAACCATAGCTAAAAAGACAAAATCAACAATAAATAGGATTATATATACAAAAAGGGCGGGACATTTTCGGATATCTCGCCCTTTTTATTTATTTTTGTCGCAAGTAATCAGATTTCATTATATAAACATTTAATTAATCAGGTGAGGCTCAGTAAAACGATCATACTATTTTTGTTGATGCTATTTTACAGTACTTCCTACATCCAATCGACAAATCTGGATTTGGTAAATGAGCGTATACACCTGATGGAGTACCTGATGGATAACAATCTGGCCTATTCTCAAGAAGTCAGATTACATGATATGGCCCAGTGGGAAGATGAGCTTGTTGACGCATTTCGTAACAAGAAGGATTATAAACACATGTTCCTCATGCAGCAAATGGCTGCTTATGCACTTGTATCTGATGGACACATCAATGAAGCATTGGAAAAAGCAAATGCCATGCTACAGCAAGCTACCTTAATGAGATATGATATAGGAATAGCCATATCACACTATGCCATTGGCGATACTTACCTCAATGCCAACATGACTAATGAAGCTATCGAGGAATATGAAATAGCCATGCAGAAGCTATATAAAATTGCAGACTCCGAAAAATTACAGGAAAAAGTACTTATCCAATTAATCCCCACACTTATCAGACTGGGACGATTAAATGAAGCTAAAGACTATTTGGAACAGATAGAACAAGTAAAAGACTATCGACATAGCCGCTTCATAGAAAATATCTTTCAAGCCTACTATTATCTTCATACTAATAACCTGGAACAAGCCCGGGAATATATTCAGGAAGCAGAAGAATGGTATGAGTATTATCCTTTCTTTTTTCACAGTTCTATTTTGAAATATATCCAAGCCGAATATGCCAAGCAAGTCGAAGATGACGAGCAAGCCATAAAATTATATAATGAACTGACCGTTAGCACCAGTAGCGCCAATGTCTACAATAGATATCTGAAAATGAAGAATTCATTGGCACGGCTGTATACCAAACGTGGAAGAGCCAAAGAGGCATGCGAAATATTTCAAGATATCAATGCTGCACGAGATTCTATCAATGCACGCAACTACTCCTCGCAAATTAATCTGCTGCGAACCATATATCAGGTAGACCGCCTTGAAATGGATAATCAAAATGAACGTAACCGATTATTGTTTTATTCTATCATGGGGTGCATCCTTATTTTAAGCATATCCATTGCATCGGTACTCTATATCCGTAAGATCAATAAACGACTGATAGCATCCAGGCTAAAACTGGAAAAAAGCACGGCAAATTGCAGAAAATTCCATCCGTACCAAGAGCATTTTTCTATCGAATATGAGTCATGAAATACGTACTCCACTAAATGCCTTGTCCGGTTTCTCAACTATTCTGACGGATGCAAATATTGACATCGGAACCCGACAACAATGCAATGAAATCATTCAGCAAAATTCAGACTTACTGTTGAAACTCATAGATGATGTCGTAGATCTTTCTAGTCTGGAAATCGGCAAAATGCAATTTCTTTTCGCTAACAATAATGCTGTGGCTATATGCCGGAATGTAGTGGATACGGTAGAAAAGATAAAACAAACATCCGCTTCTGTACTGTTCCAAACTTCTTTAGAGAACTTGGAAATCTATACAGATGAAGCACGTCTTCAACAATTACTAATTAACTTACTGATTAATGCCACTAAATTTACCACAGAAGGAAGTATTACTCTTTCATTAGAAAAACAGCCAGAAGGAGTTGCTCTGTTTGCTGTATCAGATACAGGTTGTGGCATAGCCCCAGAAAAAGCAGGGTGCAATATTCAATCGTTTCGAAAAGCTGAATGAAAATGCACAAGGTAGTGGATTGGGACTTTCCATTTGCCAACTGATTGTGGAACGTTTCGGTGGAAAAATATGGATTGACCCCGAATACAAGAATGGTTCCCGTTTCCTGTTTACCCATCCTATTGTCTCAACTAGCAGAAAGGAGGTATCAGAATGAAACGTCTCTTATTTATAGTAGTTCTTTTACTTCAAATCTTTTTCATATTTGCAAACAGACCCATCAAACGGTCACCTGTTACCGATAGTCTTATAACAGAGTTGCAAACACTTCCACATGACACCACCAGACTAAAACTACTCGAAAAGCTTGTGCTTACGGAGCAGAATTCTCCGCATTACATAGAATATGCAGAAGAAATGTTCAACGAAGCTCAGCGTCAAAAAAATGCTAAATACATCTGCAGCAGTACCTATTTTAAAATTCTATATTACTATAATAAAGAAAAAATAGACAGCGTCAGTAAATTGGTCGATTATGTAAAACCCATTGCTGAACGCATGAAATACTACCGTTTGTACTTCAACGTACAAAAACTGCTCATATATACCTATATTTATAGCGAAAAATATGAATATGCCATCAATGAAGCATTGGAAATGCTCAAGATAGCAGAAGAGTTGGATAATGTAGATGGATGCATAGCTGCATATTCATGCCTGGCAAGTGCCTATCATGAAACCAATCGCAAGAAAGAAGAAGGAGAAGCGCTACGTAAGGCCCATGAATATGCTTCCGAGCAAAAGACAAGCAGTACGCAAATCAATGTTTTGGAACAACTGATCATGTTCAGCAATGACCAAAATGATTATAAAAACCTGAAAGTATATTTAGATGAAAATAAGCAGCTAATAGAGGAAATGTTAGCCTGGGACCCTGACATGTATGAGTCTTATTTCAACCTCTACCTATTTTCAACAGTATTCCAGTCCTACTACTATACAGGTATAGGAAAAACTGACTCTGCACAATATTATATAAAGAAGGCACAAGATTTCATAACTCCTCAAAGCTATCTCCCTTACATAACCATGTATCATGATGCCTATGCCAAATACTATCACCACACTAAAAATTATCAAAATGCATTAGTACACATGGATTCTGCCCTGATATATATGCAACAATCTAAGTCAGCATTAACGGAGTACGCCAAACAATTATCCCGCAAAGCTGACATCCTGCTGGAAATTGGTCAATATGCAGAAGCATTACCACTATACGAAAAATCTAATCACATTCAAGATTCATTGACTGCTGCCATATCAGCCAAACAATTGGAAGAAATCAAAGAAATATACCATCTTAATCAGCTAGTATGGGAACGCGGGAAACTCAGGAATCGTGTACAAACCAGTATTCTCCTGAGCCTTGGAATCATACTAGTGCTATGTATCACTTATATGCTTCGCATCAACCGGATACGAAAAGCATTGAAAATTTCAAAAAAAGAGACCCAGAAAGCTACTCGTCAAACAGAGCGGGCCAATGAAATGAAAAACCGTTTCTTGTCCAACATGAGTCATGCCATCCGGGTTCCTCTGAACGGAGTATTAGGTTTCTCACAAATCATAGCAAACGAAGTGGAAATTGACGAACCTACTCGCAAAGAGTATGCAGACATCATTCAACAAAACACTGAACAATTAATGCGCCTGGTAAACAATGTCCTTGATCTATCCCGTTTGGAGGCTGGTATGATGAGGTTCCAATTAAGTGACTATGACATTGTACAACTTTGCAAAGATGCCGTAGGAATGGCACAAATGCAGAATCCAACCTTGCATATTCATTTCTACAGTGACATTGACGAGTATATTGTTTATACTGATACAAACCGGATGATGCAACTCATCGTCAGTATTCTTACTTGCCCCTCTCCATCTTTCAAAGAAGAACGTGATCTCCAATTCACTTTAGATAAAAATGGAGAAATATTATGCTTCAAAGTTACGAACTCTCCATTGGCACACCTCAATTATGCTAATCAGGACTCTGCTTTGCGTAACGATGTCAACCTTTTATTACTGAAACACTTCGGCGGTACTTATCAGGTAATTCATGACGGTAAGGAAGGACCGACTATTCTTTTCACTTATCCCGCTACCTCGGTTGAATAATATTATTGCCTTAAATGAAGGTAGATACGTGGATTTTTTGTACTTTTGCGCCTCAATAAGAGTAATTTGTAATTTATAAATAGTAATTATATCATCATGTTCGATAATTTAAGCGAAAGACTGGAAAGGTCGTTTAAAATTCTGAAAGGTGAAGGAAAAATCACCGAGATCAATGTTGCGGAAACCCTGAAAGATGTGCGCAAAGCACTGTTAGACGCCGACGTTAACTACAAAGTAGCCAAAACTTTTACAGATACGGTTAAGGAAAAGGCATTGGGACAAAACGTATTGACAGCCGTAAAGCCCAGCCAATTAATGGTGAAGATCGTGCACGACGAGCTAACTCAATTAATGGGTGGCGAAACTGCAGAAATTGATTTGGAAGGAAAACCTGCTGTCATCTTAATGTCTGGTCTGCAAGGTTCCGGTAAGACTACTTTCTCCGGTAAGTTGGCACGAATGCTAAAAACGAAAAAGAACAAGAAACCGTTGTTGGTGGCTTGTGACGTATACCGCCCTGCCGCTGTCGAACAGTTGCGCGTATTAGCAGAGCAAATAGGAGTTCCAATGTACTCTGAACCGGATAGTAAGAATCCGGTGAAAATTGCAGAAAATGCAATTCAGGAAGCAAAAGCCAAAGGATATGATGTTGTAATCGTCGATACCGCCGGACGTCTGGCTGTGGATGAAGAGATGATGAATGAGATTGCTGCTATTAAAAAAGCAATCAATCCGAATGAGATTCTTTTCGTTGTAGACTCTATGACCGGTCAGGATGCTGTAAACACAGCAAAAGAGTTTAACGAACGTCTTGACTTTAATGGTGTTGTACTGACTAAGTTGGATGGTGATACCCGGGGTGGTGCCGCTCTTTCTATCCGTTCAGTAGTAAACAAGCCGATCAAATTTGTAGGTACAGGTGAGAAACTGGATGCCATCGACCAATTCCACCCTTCGCGTATGTCAGACCGTATCCTCGGTATGGGTGATATTGTTTCATTGGTGGAACGTGCCCAAGAGCAATATGACGAGGAAGAGGCCAAACGCCTACAAAAGAAGATTGCTAAGAACCAGTTCGACTTCAACGACTTCTTGAGTCAGATAGCGCAAATCAAAAAGATGGGTAACCTGAAAGACCTGGCTTCTATGATTCCGGGTGTAGGTAAGGCTATAAAGGACATCGATATTGACGACAATGCTTTCAAGAGTATTGAAGCTATTATTTATTCTATGACCCCTGCAGAACGTAGTAATCCGGCCCTTCTGAACGGTTCACGCAGACAACGTATTGCTAAAGGTAGTGGTACGAATATTCAGGAAGTAAACCGCTTGTTAAAACAATTCGATCAAACTCGTAAGATGATGAAGATGGTAACAGGTAGCAAGATGGGTAAAATGATGCCTAAGATGAAATAAAAAAATACTGATATGACACTAATTGACGGAAAAGCAATTTCGGAACAAGTAAAACAGGAGATTGCTGCAGAAGTAGCAGAAATGGTGGCGAAAGGTGGTAAACGTCCTCATCTTGCAGCAATTCTCGTAGGCCACGATGGTGGCAGCGAAACGTATGTTGCTGCAAAAGTAAAAGCATGCGAAGTTTGTGGATTCAAATCCAGCCTCATCCGTTATGAAGCGGATGTTACGGAAGAAGAACTCCTTGCTAAAGTACGTGAGCTAAACGAAGATGCAGACATAGACGGGTTCATAGTACAGCTTCCATTACCCAAGCACATCTCCGAACAGAAAGTGATCGAGACCATTGATTATCGCAAAGATGTAGATGGTTTCCATCCCATCAATGTAGGACGCATGTCCATAGGATTGCCTTGCTATGTATCGGCAACTCCCAACGGAATCCTAGAATTATTGAAACGCTATCAGATAGAGACTTCCGGAAAGAAGTGCGTAGTATTGGGACGTAGCAATATCGTCGGCAAACCGATGGCAGCGCTCATGATGCAAAAGGCTTATCCGGGAGACGCAACCGTAACCGTATGCCACAGCCGCAGTAAAGACTTGGTGAAAGAGTGTCAGGAAGCTGATATTATCATTGCTGCATTGGGGCAACCCAATTTTGTAAAAGCCAAGATGGTGAAAGAAGGTGCCGTAGTTATTGATGTAGGTACTACTCGCGTACCGGATGCCAGAAAGAAATCAGGATTTAAACTGACCGGTGACGTAAAGTTTGACGAAGTTGCTTCTAAGTGTTCATTCATCACTCCCGTACCGGGCGGCGTAGGACCGATGACTATCGTTTCTTTAATGAAGAATACATTACTGGCTGGTAAGAAAGCAATTTACCAATAACCTCGAATACCGGAAGAAGACAATTATCTCCATTAGGCTTCTTCCGGTATTTTGTTTAATCTATAATACTCATGAACACACAGCTAAAAACTATTTTTGTTTTCCTTTTTCTTGTCTGTACCCTACGGGGAACTGCGCAGAACTTTTCAATCGACTATCCATCCTATCAAAACAGAAATAGCGATGCACTTGAAATCAGCCGGATCGTCCGTAATGATACAGCCACTATTTTATATATGGATGCCTATTCGCGCCCTAACTATTGGATACGTCTGGCTTCGGGTCTATCACTCCATGGAAATCAAACCGGAAAGAACTATCCTATCATCCGTTCACAAGGTTTCGAGTTGGACAAAGAAGTCTATATGCCTGCCTCGGGAAATGTAACTTTCAGCCTTCAATTTGCTCCTCTTGCCCCCCAAGAAAAGATGATTGATTTCATAGAGGGAGCCAATAAAGGAGATTTTCAAATTAAAAGCATAAGCCTCAACGAGCAAGAAAAGAAAGGAAAGATTCATTGTCACATTTCAGGCAAAGTAATCGATAGTCCGCAATCCAGCCGACTCGTATTGATGAAAGCCCATAAAAATCCCAGTAGCAGCCCATGGCTATCAATACCTATACGCAATGGAGAATTTCAATATGATTTCTACGCTGATCATGAAGAAGTATACGAAGTCTTTATCTGGAATGATATGCTTACCGGTAGCTGGCTCCCTTCTCTCTTCTTTGCAGAAAATGGTCCTGTTTCTTTCACCCTATACCCGGCTAGTACCAGAAAACCGGGACTAGTGAGCACAAGTAATCCATTAACCTGTGAGTTACAACAATTGGAGAGTGAAAGAAAAGCCAAATTCAATTTTGACTCTTTATACGCTCAAATGAATAAATTATACGAAGAAAACCGTTTCGAAAGTGAAGCACTGCAAACTCTTTGGAAAAAAATCGAGCAGGTTAAGGACAACAATGAAGAGCGAAATAATATCTACAGAGAAAGAGACCGTCTTGAGGAGAGCGGAGAAGCATACACAGAAGAAGGAAAAGCTCTTTTGGCGAAAATTAAGCAATTAAACGAAGAAATGAACTATAATAAGAAAAATGAATATGGTTAACGATAATTAGCATAGTTATGCAGTTCTCGTACATGGAAAGCTCGTCGGGGTTGATTGCTCACCCCTTGCCACATGATGTTCCCTCCGTAGGAGCTTTATGGCTTCTCGGACTTGAAGCCATCTACATAGAGTTTTTCTTGAGTGACAACAGCAAAGGCTTGCCTTATAAGTTTGTTAGCGACTGCAATGAGTGCTACCTTTCCCGGCTTGCCATTAGATCGTAATCGGTCAAAACATGCCTTGCATTCAGTATTACATCGTAAAGATGCAAAAGCAGCCACATAAAGTTGGCTCCGCAAGGAAGAATCACCGTTACGATTGATGTGACCTTTGACATTGACTGACGTACCGGATTGTTGGTAAGTAGGTGACAATCCCAAGTATCGGGTGAGTTGCTTGGCATTATCAAAGTAGGTGAAGCCTCCCGTAGCCATGATTAACGCAGCTGCCAGCGTAACACCAATACCTTTGATTGAAGTAAGCAAATCCATCTGTTTCTTGTATTCGCTTTGCGCCAGAGAAGCCAACTCCTCTTCCAACCCTTTGATTTGTTTCTCAAGAAAAATAATTGTCTTTTCAATTGTTTTCTTGCATTTAGGGTCAAAGAATGGGAGTACTTCCATGGAGCCTTTCAAGTTCCCAGTTGCTACGAGCTGTTTCTTGAGTTGGCGTATGACCGTCCGTTTTTGCTTCAAGATAAGGATGGTGTCATTACGCAACTTGTAAGATGTTGGCTGCATCTTCTCACCGTACATGGCGATCAAACGAGCGTCTATTTCATCTGTCTTTGTGACAGAAAGCATAACACGGGCAAAGTTTTTTAATCTTTAGAGGATTCTCAAGACTAACAGCAATACCCGCTTCTGAAAGTAGATAAACTAGTAGGGCACTATAATTACCGGTTGCTTCCAACACACAGTGGTGTTCCGCTACGGAAATGGTTTGAATAAACTCATGAATGCCTTTGACAGTATTCTTGAAAGAGTTTGTCCTACTACCTTTAGCAGAAGAATAAGCAACTACGAAAGTCGCTTTGCTGACATCAATTCCAACGTAAGTCATGGTCTTAATATTTTATATTATAACATCTATACATCTTGAGCCACCATTGCAAATGCGGGGTCAAAGCCCATTGAACTATCCCGTTTCTGATGTAAAAGTGTGGGGACAAAACATTTCTTACGATCTGCATGATCAATGAATCATCGGCCTTATTCCACACTCTGATGTTGAAGCTTTATGCAAAAATATAACGATTAAATAATATACAATGAATCAATGGACTATAAAGCATATAAAACAGAACCCTTCCTTACCCGGACTATATGTTCTGACAAGTAAGACAGAAATGGCACGCAAAGGTGAAGACGTTACTCCATTTCTGAATGCCTATCAGGAAACTTTTGCCTCTCTCTATCCGGAACACCCTTATGGTCAGCAAATGCAAATGCTCATTAAAAACGGGCAACCGGAAATTGGAAAACCATATGTTGATTTTTCAGCTCCTGACCTAAATGGGAACAAAGTACAAATATCAAAATATATTCAGGGAAAGGTAGCGTTAATTGATTTATGGGCTTCTTGGTGCGGTCCATGTCGTGTAAACTCCAAACAAGTTATTCCCATATATGAAAAATATAAGAATAAAGGGATTCACTGTCATCGGTGTGGCACGTGAGCAAGGAAGTGATGCCCGCATGAAAGAAGCTATCAAAAAAGACGGCTATCCTTGGTTAAACCTCATTGAGCTCAATGACACCAATCAGATATGGACGAAATACCGGATACCGAATGCTGCCGGAGGTACTTTTCTTGTTAATGCTGAGGGAATTATTCTTGCTATAAATCCCACAGTTGAAGAAATAGAAAGTATTCTCCAAAAGGAACTTTTAACTCCTTAAACATTTATGAGAAGAATATCTCCCCTCACACTACTTTTTTTTCTTGTATCATGCAACAGTGCGGCACAAGAACAAGTAGTAGCTGAAGCATCTGACACTGTTCCTTCTGCTAAAGTCACATTATTATTTGTCGGTGACTTGATGCAACACAAGGCACAACTTGAAGCTGCGCGTACAAGTCAGGGGACTCATGATTACTCTCTTTGTTTCTCTCTTGTGAAAGAGCAAATAAGTAGAGCAGACATTGCTATTGGAAATCTTGAAGTCACCCTCGGCGGAAAACCATATACAGGTTATCCTGCATTCTCAGCCCCAGATGAGTTCTTATATGCTATTCGAGATGCTGGATTCGACATACTATTAACAGCAAACAACCATTGTCTTGACCGCGGAAAGAAAGGTCTGGAACGCACCATCCTTATGCTGGATTCTCTACATATTCCGTACACAGGCACCTATCGGAACAAAGAAGAGCGCTCCCAGCGTTATCCTTTACTTATTGATAAGAACGGATTTCGTATAGCCCTTCTCAACTATACCTATGATACTAACGGAGTCAAGCCCACCTCTCCCAACATAGTGAACTATATAGATAAAAAAATCATACAACAGGATATTGACACTGCCCGAACATGGCAACCCGATGCTATCATAGCCTGTATGCATTGGGGAAATGAGTACCAGTCTCTTCCCAGCCGGGAACAGCGGCAATTAGTAGATTGGTTATTAAAACAAGGGGTAACGCATATCGTCGGTTCACATCCACATGTCATACAGCCAATGGAATTACGCACTGATACTCTGACCGGAATGCAGCATGCCGTAGTTTATTCTTTAGGGAATTTTATATCCAATATGAGTAAGGTAAATACTGATGGTGGCCTTATTTTCACGTTAGAGTTGGAAAAAGATACAGTTATTTCCTCCACACCAAGTGTCCATATTAGTCATTGCGGATATAATCTGGTATGGACAGCACGGCCTACCCTTACCAAAGAAAAAAATTATGTCCTTTATCCGACCGATTCCACATCCGTTTCAAAGCTGCCGGAAGTAGCACGTAACCATCTGAATATCTTTACTAAAAACTCTCGAAAGCTCCTTCAGCAACACAATGTAGGCATCAAAGAGAATAAAAAATAATGCAGATTCTCACAAAAATATTCCTCCAAACATTTGCAGTATCAAAGATTATATCTATCTTTGCACCGCGTTTGAGAAATGACGCAAACATGGTGACTGTAGTTCAGTTGGTTAGAGCGTCAGATTGTGGTTCTGAATGTCGAGGGTTCGAGTCCCTTCAGTCACCCTAAAAGAAAGAGGAATTTCAGTAATGATTTTCCTCTTTCTTTGTTATATTATATATCAGACTTTTGGCAAGATTATTTTCTCCGATATTGCTGTGGAGATACTCCTGTTTGTTTCCTGAAAAACGTACCAAAATAGGAAGCATTAGGAAAGTTGAAGTAATCAGATATTTCCTGTATGCTCTTCTGCGTGTTCTTAAGCAACGAAATGCTCTTACGGATAATGGCTTTGAACACCAGCTCCTGCACCGTATATCCACAAATCGACTTGGACAGTACAGAGAGATACTTAGGCGACAAACAAAGTTTATCTGCATAAAACTCCACGCCACGCTGCTCCATATAATGCATTTCAATCAACTGAATCAACCGTATGAAAATATCGTGCTTATGTCCTACCGAGGCTCTTTGAGTGATAAGTTTACGATTATAAATGGAGCAAAGCCGATACGTCAATCCCAACAATAACAACTTCTGTTCATAGTGATTGAATGTATTTTCCTCTATCCGTAAAGTGTTGTCCAGAAGAGACATATATTTCAGGACTTCATTCTCTTCACCTGTGCTCCATACGTAACACGGCTCCGTAGCAAGTTGCGAATAAAGATGCATGGAAGTCACACAATTGCCTATAATATCACGTATCGGCTCTGTCTGGTAGACAAGAATAAATACTTCCGCATCTTCCGACTGACGGCATACCTGAAAGACAGAACCACCGGGGATAAAAAGAGTTTCATTCGCTTTGGCCGAAAAATCCTTCTGATTCAGAGTAAACATAAAACTTCCCTGACGGCAAACCACCAACCCCACTCCATTCACTTGAAACGGTTTCTTCAGTGACTCAGGGAAATCACGAAGCATACCTTCCGAACTACAAACATCCTTTCCACTTAACAATGCATGGTTAAGACGAGACAAACGTTCCTGATGAGTATCCATAATATCACAAGCTATATTGAAAAACAGTGCTAAGTTAATAATTTCCGCTTAGGATAAGGAATAATCAGTACAAATATCATACAAATAAGGCAGCCGTATACAGTCCAGCCCGCCATTTCCTTTACGGCAGACAGGGTAGCCTGCACCTGAATCCGCCCTTTGGTAGACATTGCCGCCATATTGATTGCATCCTGCTTACTCTTTCCCTGATATTGCATGCCTTGAACAGTCTGGATAAACGAAGCGGAAGCCTCGGGATGAAGCATATCCACATTTTGTGCATAGCGGGTGACATAATGCTGCTGACGCTCCTGCAATATATTCGAGTAAAGAGCACCTCCGATACCGGGTCCCAACACCATACGCACGGTAAGCATGACGCAAATCCAAGTAGAAAGGTACTTATAGGGCATGCGTTGCGTAGCATAGGCAGCAGTCAAGGCATAAAGGAACATCATGCCGGTGGCACGGATAATGACCGGATACTTCATCCGCTCGTATAATCCGGCACTCTGCACTTCGAAATACATGAATACTGCCGACAATCCGAGAAACAGGAAACCGGCTGCAAACAGATACTTGAAATGTACTCCCTTGGAACCCAATATCATAGAAGAGATAGCACCAATCGCATAACCTGCCACACACCAGTTGCCCAATGTCGCATTCTGGTAATTATCCAGTTTCATCCCGACGCCCGTAAATACATTGACAAACATAGCACTCGAATTGAATATCATCAGTAACAGATAAAGCAAAATGCCCATACGAATGGTACGTAACTTAAAGACATCCAACAGGAAGTAATGTGAATGGCGGTTCTTCTCCATATAGAAAAAGATACAGGCAGATACAGCCGCAACCAATGTGGCAGTGCGGATGGACGCATCATCATACCAATCCAGGACCTTGCCATAAACCAGCACATAAGTGATACACACCAATGTAATGCAGAACACCGCCACATTGCCGAACTGCCTGAAGTTGATAGGAAAGCGGCGCGTAGCAAACTTATGATAAGGCATTGTGATAAAGATAACCAAAATGGAAAGCAACACAGTACCCATCATAAAATAATACACATACTGCCATTCATACTCAAAAGCCAGCCATGCCGTTAGCGATGTGCCCAATTGCCCTAAAATCATAAAGAACAAGTAAATACCCGGTTGGCTGACGCATCGGTCAATATCCAGTTTATTCCAACCCTTATCATCATCAGGTTCCAGTCCCGGAGTGATGTTACGGGTAGCTTCCATTCCGGCAGCGTACTTGATAAGCGTAAACAGATTGACCATCATCAACACCATCCGCAGGAAGCCCATGAGCAGGCTGCAAAGCGCCAGAATAAATATACTGTCCGTCTCCGCACAGATATAGCTAAAGACATACATGAGCGAGAACCCCGCCAGACACATCATCTTCTCCCGGCGGATACACATCAAGCGATACAGGAAAGGAGCGAAAGCCGCCATTCCGATGGAAGTGACGAAATTAGTGAACTGAATATGCTCGGAGATGATGCCCAGTCCACTCATCATCTCGGTGCTGTTGACAGAGTAAACGCCACCCACCGTAAGGATGGGGATAAAGAGCAACAACATGATGATGATGCCTACCGGTTTAGGCACCCAGTTGTAGAAGGGATAGTTTTTAGGGTACGAGGGCATGGCGTCAGAGTTTAGCTTTCACAACTACCATCATACCTGCCGCCAGTTTCCCATTATCTTCTTTGGAGAGATTGGTGAAATCGATACGAACCGGTATGCGCTGTTGTATCTTCACAAAGTTTCCGGCAGAATTATCGGTGGGAACCAACGAATATTTAGAACCCGTAGCCCCCGAAATAGCCGTAACAGTTCCTGTGAATTCTCTATCGCTGATGGCATCCACCGTGATAGTCACCTCCTGCCCAAGATGCAGATTCTCAATCTGGGTTTCTTTATAATTGGCAACAATCCACTTCTGCGTATCGGGCAAGATGTAAGTGATGGTCTGCCCTGCCGAGATGAATTGACCTTCCTCCAAGGCACGGCGTCCCAACTTTCCGTCGCAAGGGGCTACAACCACTGTATAAGACAGGTTCAGCTTAGCCATTTCCAAGGCAGCCGTTGCCCGTTGGATAGCAGCCTCGGTACTCTCACGGCGATGAGACACTTCGTTCACTCCCGAGAGAGCCGCCTTCCGTTGACGCCTCACGGCTTCCAGTTTCTTGTGTGTGGCTTCATATTCCGTTTCTATCTGCTCTAACTGAATGGGAGTTGCAGCATTCCGTTTCACCAGATTTTCATAACGCTGGCGGTCCTTCTCCAGTTTGGCCAAGCGGATTTCTATTTCAGAAATGGAAGCATCGTAGACGGATGCGGTGGTTTGCGTAGTCTGCAAGGTGGCTCCAATGACGGTGGCGCCTGCCTGTGCATCCTTCAGGGCGGCTTCGGCTTCCATAACGCGGATTTTATATTCACGGTCGTCCAATACAAGCAAGGTGTCTCCCTTGCGAACTTCCTGGTGTTCGGTGAAATAAATCTTCCTGATATACCCCGAGGCACGCAGATTGACAGGAGATATATACTGTTCTATTTGGGCATCGTTGCTGGTTTCGGTCTGCTTGTAATCCAGGAAGAGACAGACCACCTGTATGACTCCCCAAATCATGACACCTATTCCCAACAGGCTGATTACGACTTGCCAACGGCGTAATTTTCTCAACTTCTTTGCTTTCTCCTGATGCGTACTGGATGCGCTATTGTTTTCTACTGTTTCCATATTCAGATGTTATTGATTAACTTGTTATTTGACTAATGATTCTATTTGCCCGGTCAGTTTCAGCAACATGAGGTTAGTCACCCGATAGTTGTAGTGGGCGCTGATGTAATTGTTCTGAGCTTCGCTCATCCGCATTTCGTCTTGCAGCACTTCGGTCATCGAGGTGATGCCTTCGCGGTATCGGTCCATAGTGACGGTATACACATCTTCGGCGAGCAAATAATTATCTTTCTGCTTTTTGAAATTCCGCTGGTTGTTCATCAGGTCGTTGGTGGCATTCAGGTATTGGGTCTGCAAATTCTTGCGGGTGTTCTCCTGTGCCAGTTTGATGTTTTCGATATCAATGACGGCCTTGCGGGTTTTATAGCGTTTGTCCAGACCATCGAAAATGGGGACACGCAACGAGAGGCCCAGGCCATAGGAACGGTACCAATGCCCGGAAGGACCGGAATGAAACCAATGGTAAGCCTTATCAGTGTAAGCGGAAAACATCCAGTTGCCCGTCAGATTCAGGGAAGGGATGTATCCGTAACCAATCATCTTCTTTTGCTGCTCGGCCAGTTGCCGTTGCGATTGCAGCAGTTGGAGTTCATATAAGTTCTCCGAAAGTCCGGTCAATGCTACGGGGGTGATGGTTTCGGTATTCACCGGCACTAAGGCTATTTGTTTTTCTGCGGGATAATCGATAATGTATTTCAGCAGGTTCAGTTGCTGTTCCAGCATGGCCTGTGCATTGTCATACTGTACTTTCAGGTTTTCGAGATTGATGTTCACCCGTTTCACATCGACTTCCATTGCCATTCCGTTGTCATAGAAGGCCTGCGTGATGTTCTGCAATTCTTCAAGACGGGTGATATTGGCTTTTATCAGTGCGATTTGCTCGGCGGTGACCTGCCCCAGATAATACATTTTGCAGACTTGCAGGATGAGGTCTTCCCTCGCCTTTTCGTAGGTGAGGCGGTTCATCTCGTCCATCGTCCGCGCAATGGAGATGCTGGTGTAGAGTGTTTGGTTATAAAGTGGTATCTGCAGCTGTAATCCTGCGTTGGCACTGTATTGCAGGGTATGAGTCACATTGTAGGGATTGCCGTAAGCTGAGCCGTCGGTAACGGAGACAGGCGGGTCGATGTTATCATTATAATTGGCAAAACCATTGATTTGGGGCAACAATCGTGCCCGGTTCTCGGAGATGCCATACCTTCCCTTTTGTATCTCTTTCCGTTTACTTTGCAGGGACAGGTTGTTCTCGATGCCTATTTTCAGACAGTCTTCCAATGCCAAGGTATCTTGTGCGCCTGCACTCGCAACGGGCAGGCAGAAAAAGGAAAAAATGAACAGTAACCTTCTCATAACAATTATTTGATATTTGGAAGCAAAGTTAGCGGGTTAGTGCAAAAAGATGCTGTCTATATATCGACTGTTTATGTTCACATTTTCCCTTTTTACAGGGAGATATTAGTTCACATAATAACAGAGGGCTAAATTATCATTCATAATGCAAGCTAATCAAGAACATCTACTTATGTAAAAAAAGGTAAATGCAGGAAACCATAAAAACGTTTCAATTGTTACTTAAAAGATAGCATGACAACATGTATAACTAAAATAAATGATTATGGAAACAAACAAAAAACTAATCGCAGTCGTAGAAATTGGTGGTGACAAAGCAGTTCAATTCTGGGCAAGAGCCGACGACCTGGCACAGCAATACAATGGAAAGTCAACGGATATAGTTTATACAGTGGTGAAACTTCCCGACTCTGATAACCTGTTCCGCTTCTTTGCCGCTTCAAAAGAAGAAATGACGCAGGAGACTTTGCTGGAATGCAGCCGTGAGTTTCTGGATGAATTGCTGACACTGGTTCCCAGCGAATGTGTCAGGATAAAGATTGCGGAAGGTAAAGAAGAATAAAAAGAAGTACACCGGACACAGGTGGGACGAAGGATTGGGGGCACAGAAAGAGAGCAAATAGAAATACATTCACTATCTTTGCAATCGTTTTTGTAAACCCAACCCTATATAAAATGAAATTACTCTGGCTCGACCTGAACAGTTCATACGCCCACTCCTCACTGGCACTCCCCGCACTGCATGCACAGATAGCCGACGACGAAGCCATCGAATGGGACATCGTATCCGCCACCATCAACGAGAATGTGGGCATGGTAGCGGGCGAAGTCTACCGCCGCCGTCCCGACCTGCTTGCCGCCACCGTCTGGTTATTCAATCACGAGCAACTGTTGCACATCATTTCAAGAGTAAAAGCCCTGCTGCCCCAATGCTGCATCGTATTGGGCGGACCGGAATTCTTGGGAGACAACGAATTCTTCCTGCGCAGTAATCCGTTTGTCAGTTGCGTGTTCAGGGGAGAAGGCGAAGAAGTGTTCCCGCAATGGATAACCCACCGCAACAATCCGTCGGAATGGAAGAATATCCCCGGACTCTGCTACCTTGACTCCCACGGAAATTACATCAACAACGGCATCGCCCGCGTGCTGGACTTCCATCACCTCGTTCCCCCCGAGAAAAGCCGTTTCTTCAACTGGAGCAAACCTTTCGTGCAATTGGAAACCACACGGGGCTGCTTCAACACCTGCGCCTTCTGCGTCAGCGGTGGAGAAAAACCCGTGCGCACCCTGTCTATCGAGGCAATCCGCGAACGGCTGCAAATCATCCACCGACACGGAATAAAGAACGTGCGTGTGCTCGACCGTACTTTCAATTATAATACCCGCCGGGCAAAGGATCTGCTGGAACTGTTCCTTGAATTCGCCCCCGATATACGTTTCCACCTGGAAATGCACCCTGCCCTACTTTCCGAAGAGCTGAAAGAGGAGTTAAAGCGTCTGCCCGAAGGGTTGCTACACTTGGAAGCCGGCATACAAAGCCTGCGCGAGCCGGTGCTTGTGCAAAGCCGACGGATGGGCCGACTGTCGGATGCGCTGGAAGGACTGAAATTCCTGTGTGCCCTCCCCAACATGGAAACGCATGCCGACCTGATTGCCGGGCTCCCGCTCTATCAACTTTCGGAGATATTCGAGGACATCCGCGTATTGGCGGAATATGGCGCCGGAGAAATACAACTGGAGTCCCTGAAACTGCTTCCCGGCACGGAAATGCGCCGCAGGGCGGAAGAACTGGGCATACAATATTCCCCGTTCCCACCCTACGAGGTGCTGCAAACCCGCGAAATCAATGTGGACGAGCTGCAAACCGCGCGGCAACTTTCGCGCCTGCTGGATGGATTTTATAATGCTCCTGCCTGGCAAGGTATAACCCGAAGACTAATTTTGGATAACGAAACGTTTCTGCACGATTTTCTGGAACATCTTATACGGATAGGATTGATAGACCAGCCGATGAGTCTGGAAAAACGGGGCCTCATCCTGTATGAGTTCTGCAAGCGGCATTATCCCGAATATCAGTCGGAAGCAAGCATCGCCTGGATAGAAGCGGGCATGTCGCTGAAGAAGCTCCCGGCAGAACGGGTAAAGACCAAGCGGCAAGTTCCTCCCGGACATTGGGAAGTGCTGTATGGGGAATACAGGGAGAACCTCCGGCTTTGTTTCCTGCCGATCGGCGAGGAAGAAAACCGGGGATATTGGTTCGGCTTTGAGTCGGAGATACAGAAAATAGAACCGGTGTTCAAAGCAAGAAATTAATTTATCGTATGAGGCTGAAATACTACCTTTGCCATGCACAGGTTACGGATTAGTTATGCTATCTTTGCGACTTGGCATACAATCATTGGCATTGATTGTAGGAATCATTGGCATTGATTGTGGCAATCATTGGCATTGATTATAGGAATCATTGGCAATGATTGTATACCCAAGATATAGATATGCCCTGTTTAGTCAGGGCCTCAGGGTAGTTGAATCATAAAGGAAGGAGAACTTAATATGCCTTTTTACAAGAAACAGAAATTGAATGGAAAGTGGTATCCGAGAGCAGTGACCAAAGGTCATCCTGCTACAACGGATGATGTGGCAAAACGACTGTCGCTTATGTCAACGGTAAGTCCGGGAGACACGTATGCGGTGCTCGTGAATCTGGGTGAAGTTTTGGCAAACCTGATGAGTGCAGGCCGGTCGGTACGGCTGAAAGGCGTAGGAACATTCTACCTCTCCTGTCAGTCATCGAGCCAGGGCGTAGACACGCCCGAAGAAGTAAGTTCGCAGCAAATCACTGATGTAAAGGTATGCTTTATCCCCGAATATAGCCGTCAGCAAAATGGCCAAGTAATCCAACGAACCCTCATCGACCCACATCTGGAATGGATAGACTTAGACGAAATAGCGGGCAATGGCAAGAAATAATCCCTTTACAGAAATCAAACAAGACAATCTCCCAACCCCACCATATGGAAAACCAAATCATTGAAAAAGCCGATTTCACCATCGACGAACTGGAACCCAACTACTACGAATGTACCTTCGACAAATGCAACTTCTCCGGCCAAAGCATCGGCAGAGTTATCTTTGAGAGATGCACCTTCAAAGAATGCAACCTGTCACTGGTGAAAGCCAGCAACACCTCCTGGCTGGACGTCCTCTTCACCGACTGCAAGATGACAGGCATCAACTTCACCCTCAGCAACCGCTTCGGCCTGTCCGTAGAGTTCCGCAACTGCCTCCTCTCCTATGCCCTCTTCACCGAGATGAAGCTGAAAGGTACCCGTTTCACACGTTGCGACCTGCAAAATGCCGACTTCATGGAGACACAACTCCCCGAAGCCAAGTTCACCGAGTGCGACCTCTGCTACGCCTCCTTCCACCACACCAACCTGGAAAAAGCCGATTTCAGCACCGCCCGCAACTATGCCCTGAACCCTGCCGCCAACCGCCTGAAGAAAGCCCGGTTCTCCCGCTACGGGCTGGAAGGACTGCTGACGGGATTAGGAATAGAGGTTGTCGACTAACGCCTCATTGTGTAATTGAGGAGTGGGTGCCGTAGCACAAGGCAATGTAACCCAAAACGCAGTGCCTGCACCCACTTCCGAAGTCACCCCAATGGTTCCGCCCATGCTCTCTGCTATAGACTTACAAATGGGCAACCCTAACCCAACTCCTTGCGCAAAAGAGTCCACTTTCTCGAAACGGTCGAAAACCACTGGAAGTTTATCCTGCGGAATACCGCAGCCTGTATCTTTCACACTAATCTTGACACCCCCATCTACCATGCTGTACGCTATATCGATATGGCCGCTTTGGGTGTTTTTCAGAGCGTTCGACAGGAAGTTGCTCAGTATCCGTTTGACATACTGAGCGTCAAGTTCCACCATATAATCCTGTTCCGGTTTATCCACACGGACATCCAACTTTCCGTCGGCCTTCATCCTGCACTCGGCGGCACTTTCCACAACGAGGTCCGACAGGCAGAACCATGCAGGATACAGTTTAAAGTCTCCTGCCTCCAACTTCGAAAGCTCCAGAACATCATCCACCACCTTCAACAAGAGGGTATTGTTATGCTGTATCAACTGGTTATATTCCTTTTTCTCCTCCATATCCTCCGTCATAGTCAGTATACTTGAGAAACCAACAATAGAATTCAACGGAGTACGTATCTCGTGACTCATATTGGCAAGAAAGGCAGACTTCAACCTGTTGGCTTCTTCCGCTTTCTCTTTCGCTTCCCGTAAGTCCTGCTCCAATGCCTTTCTTTTATCAATCATCAGAGTTCCCCCCACCAGGACAACCGGTTCGCCGTTTTCATCATACTGATATACGGCGCCGTAAATTTCTCTCCACGAAAGAGTACCGTCTTCATTCCGAAGCTGAAATTCCTCATCAAAAAAGTCCGTTTCCTTTCGATTCAGCCTGTCCAATGCCCGATAGATGTTCTCCCTGTATTCCGGCAGGATAAGCAGCAGATGTTCGTCAGCATCAACTACTCTATCCGTTGCACCTTCATTGTCTCTTTTCCAGGTGATCTCTTTACGCCGCAAATCCCATGTCCAAAGTTTCATACCGGTAGCTTTCAGCAGCAAGCGATGCTGAAGATCCAGTTGTTCCAACTGGCACCGCTTTTCTGTTGCTTCCGTGACGTCCACGGCCGCACTAATCAGCCAGCGGGGCTCGCCCTTGTAGTACAACAACTGCTTATACATACTCAATACATGTTCGCACCCATCAGCCAATATCAGATGCTGAAAGGTGTTTGATTGGCCGGAACGTATCGTTTCCCGGTCTGTCTGTTGAAAGGCAGAACAAATTTCGGGAGGCAGAACACTTGCATTTTTCCCGATCAGGTCGTCCTGAGAGACACTATATAAATCTTCAGATTTCTTGTTCCAAAAGAGATAGTTACAGTTATCCTTGATGTCCTTCACTGTAGTCGGAATAGGAAGATTATTCAGCAACTCCCGCATCAGGAAATTGTCTTCCTTCATTTCTTCCCACTCTTTTACTGATATGCCATGAAGTTTATACAATCGGAAATAATAGACTGCCGCTACAATTGAAACAACAAAAACAATTTGAATGGCTAGACACAATATAGACATTGTATATACAGATTTTTTGTCGTTATTATTTTGCAAAGGAACAAAATATCGCAAAAATAACTGATATACAGTTTGTCATACATATAAAGAATTGTCCTCAAGTATATTAAAAAAAGTAATATATCACTGATATACAGAATATTATTTTTTCAATTCCTTCTCTGCATTCTTAAATTCGGAAGGAGTCATTCCCGTCCTTGCCTTAAACAATTGGTGGAAAGTAGGCATACTATTGATGCCTGACGCTTCGGCAATGGCACGTAATGTATATTCAGGATGTTCCTTCAATAAATGCATGGCATAATTCAAGCGGAGGTCATTGAGATATCCGTTCAAATTGGTGTCCGTATTCTCTTTTATCATCCGGGCAAAACGGGTATTGTTCATCTTGACCATCCGGGCAAGTTCTTCTCTCGATATGTCGGCGGACAGATACAGGTTATCCCGTTTGATAATATAATCCAGTTTGCCGAAAATCATCTTATTCATCTGGGCTTCCTCTTCGTTACCATCGGATGCTTCCGGTTCTGTCTGCCCGGTTTCCGGGAAAGGCTGGCCTTCCGACATTCTCTCGGCATCAGCCTGCAGGCGGTTCATCTCCGTCTGCATGGACATCTGCTCGTTGATGCGCTGCACCAGCACTTGGTTCTTACACTTGATTTTGCGGTTTTGCAGCCACATGCGCCACAGGAAGAACAGTGATAACAAGGAAACACAGAAGATGAAGACTAATGTAATGGTGCGTATGGTTAGTTGGAAAGCCTGTTCCGCAATGCGGGCTTCCTTCTCATTCACTTCGTAAAGGTTGTCCAGTTCCAATGCGGCATTGGTTTTATCACGCCGATAGATGCTGTCCGTTATGGACAGGATGGAAGCACGCAACGCGGCGACTTTCTCATAGTCTTTCAGGGCAAGATAGGCGTCTATCTCCCGTTGCAGAACACCGACGTACTGGGTATTCAAGGTATCTTGCTGACGCATCAGCTCCTTGAAGTCGCGGCAATGGTCTATTACAGCCTGATATTGTTTGGTGACAAACAGATAAGGGGTGGCATCGCGCTTACCGGCAGGAGTGTTATAGACATGGGTAGACTGGTATTTTTTATGGTACTCTTTCCCACGTTCCACATCTCCCAGCAAATGGCAGATGCGGGACAATTTGGAATAGACATATCCGTATTGCTGGTCGAGGAAAGCCTCACGCACTTCCGGATTGCCTTTCATTCCGTCCAACAGCTTCTCACGCTGCAAACCTACCTGCAAGGCGTCTTCCAGCCGGTTGTCGTTAATCAGGTATCCCATCTTCACCCCATAGAAATAGGAAAGCATCGACTTGCTCAGTTTATCTTTCCTGCCATCCAGCAGGGCGATTGCCTTATCGAAAAGCTCATACCCTTCCTCTTTCAATGACAGCATCCATTTGTTCTCGCCCATACAGAAGAGTAACTTACATTCCGACTGCCGGTCGTCGAGCCTGCGTGCCAATTCCAGCCCTTCAACCGCATAACGGTTGCTCTCCTTATATTCGCTCAGGGTATGGGAGATGTCGGCCAGGGTTATGGTCATCTTCAACAAGTGGTCAGGGTGGTTCCCGGAGATAGAATCATGTACATAGGCCCGGCGGGCATAGTGGAATGCCGATTTGTCCTGATACAGGTACGAGTAGACCATGCTACGCAAATCATCAACCTTGTATATGGGCAACGCTTGCTTTGTTTCAGCTTCGTCCAGCAGTTGCAACGCGCGTTTCGGCTCATCCATATAGATGTCCGTGATATACTGTTCCGTATATATATCCTTTGTTCCTTTATCTCCGCTTGCCAGGGCAGATACCGACAGAAAGCCTAACAAGAGGAGACATATATAGAAATGTCTCATACGCTCAATCGTCTGTGTCTATTCTCTTATGGACTGCGCAGTCGGCGCAAATCCCTTTGATTACATAATTAATTCCCGTCTGCATGAATCCCTCCGGAAGCGTGACTGACGGGGCGTGCACACTCCGGATGCAATAGGTCTTGTGGCAATGTTCGCAATAGAAGTGCATGTGCTGGTCTTCCACCGTACACATGCAGCAGTCTTCGCAAACGGCATACTTCAACGAACCGCTTCCATCGTCCACACCATGTATCAGGTGGTGGGAAAGGAACAGGGTCAGTGTCCGGAAAATAGTGGATTTATCAACCGTATCGAGTTTCTCTTCCAAATCTGCCATGGACACAGCCCGCCTCATCTCCATCATGGTGCGGAGAATCAACAGCCTCATCGCTGTAGGTTTGATATCCCGAAGGGACAATTTATGTAGATATACGTCTTTCATACTACTCAGAACTTCTTACCTAATATGCGGACCGAATTGAGAACAACCAGCAAAGCCACTCCGACATCGGCAAACACCGCCGCCCATAGCGTGGCAAAGCCAAAGGCGCCCGCAATCAGAACCAATATTTTCACGGTGATGGCACCGATAATATTTTGCATCACAATCCGTCTTGTGGCCCGTCCGATGGAAATGGCTGTCACCACCCGCGACGGTTGGTCGGTCTGGATAACTACATCTGCACTTTCGATAGCGGCATCCGAACCCAGCCCTCCCATCGCAATCCCCACATCACTGAGAGCCAGTACGGGAGCGTCATTCATACCATCGCCCACAAAGGCTACGGACACGTCCGGGGCAGAATTGAGCTGTTCCAGATGGACGGCCTTATCTTCGGGAAGCAGGTCACCGTAAGCCTTGTCAATGCCCAATTCTGCGGCAAAGATATCAACAATCTCCTGTTTATCACCAGATAACATTTGAATATTATCTATTTTTAAAGCCTTTATTTTTTTTATAGCATCCGTGGCATCCTCCTTCAGAGTGTCCGAAAGCAGCAGGCAACCGGCATATCGCCCGTCGATGGCACAGACTACGACAGTGGCTACACAGTCCATCAGTTCTCCGGGTACGGATATCTTGCGGTCCTTCAACAGGCGGATGTTGCCGACAAGGACTTTGCGGCTCCCTACTTCGGCCTCCAGACCATAGCCTGCCAGTTCATTCAATGTAGTTACTTCCAGAGGTTCCACACCCCGTTCGGCCGCGAAGCGGGCAACGGCTTGTGCCACAGGATGGGTGCTCTTCTTTTCTACAGACAGCACCAGGCGCAGCAATTCATCTTCCGGCAGACCGGCCGCCTGTATGGACGTCACGCGGAAACTGCCGGTGGTCAGCGTGCCTGTTTTGTCGAAGACGATGGCATTCACGCGGGTGATGGCATCCAGATAATTGCTTCCCTTAAACAGGATACCCATACGGGAAGCCGCCCCTATTCCTCCGAAATAGCCCAACGGGATGCTGATAATCAGTGCGCACGGGCAGGATATTACGAGAAACACCAAGCCACGATAGAGCCAATCGTTGAACACATAGTCGAAGCCCGGATGCACCGCCGCAACAAGTGCGGGAAGGGCTACTATCAGGACAGCCAGAAGCACGACTATCGGTGTATAGATGCGGGCAAACCGCCGGATGAACAGTTCGGCAGGCGCTTTGCGCTCTGCTGCGTCCTGCACAAGGTTGAGGATGCGTGCCAGCGTGCTGTGGTCGTAAGGTTTCGTCACCAGTATGCGCACTGCCTGTCCGCTGACAATCATACCGGCAAGGACATCACCGCCTGCGGAAACATTACGGGGCATGCTCTCCCCGGTCAGCGCCGAAGTATCGAAAACGGCCTGCGGGTTTTGCAGAGTTCCGTCCAGAGGGGACACGTTCTCCGGGTTTTACTTCAATGGTTTCTCCCACATTGACGTCACGGGGAGAGACTGTGCGGAGCGTGTTTTCACGATATACATCCACCCGTTCGGGGCGCACATCGAGCAGGCCGCGGATATTGCGGGTAGCCTGGTTCACGGCTTTATCCTGCAACATCTCTCCCAGGGTATAGAGTAGCATCACGGCAAGCGCTTCCGGATATTCTCCGATATAGAATGCTCCGAGGGAAGCTAAGGCCATCAGGGAGAATTCATTGAACCAGTCTTTCCGCAAGATGCCCTCCCATGCTTCGCGCATCACAGGAAGTCCCACGGGCAGGAAGCCCAGCAGGAACCAGCAGAATTCAACCACCGGATGGTTGAATCCTACCCATTCCTGATGCTGGAAGATGATACCCGTGATAAGGAATATACCTGATAGCACCGGAGCTCCTATCTTACGGATTATAGATTGCTCTTTCTCTTTGCTCTGCGGAGAAGTATGTGTATGTGCACAACAACACTGACATTTTGTTTCCATAATCTTAATCTTATTATTTTGTCCGGTACAAAGGTAAGGGATGGGGAGTGCAACCGGGTTGCAAAGGTGATACAGGAATTCATAGGTCTCTTCATCCGGGTATAGATGAATTCAATCAAATACATACTCATATAGCTCAAATTTCATAAGTTCTATGAACTTCGTGTAATATGTTTATTATAGCTAATGAAGTACGATTTCAATCGCACAGCGTAACCTTTTTCCAAAAACATTGTTACCTTTGCAGAAGTAGCATCATACTAAACAATAAGGAGGTAGAATTATGACAACATTAGAACTTGAAGCCGATAAAGCTCGCCTGGCATACGCCATACTGAGTATTGATAACGCCTCATTGTTAGCGGAAGTAAAGAAAAAGCTTGGCGATCTATTGACCATAAACGGTCCTGCGGTTAAAAAGCAAACCCAGACATACACGCCCTATTTCCAAAGAAGTGCAGGATATGGTGATAGGAGAGCTTTCCGCAGATATGGATATAGAGAAAGAGTCTGATAAAATGTGGGAGGATTTGGCCAAATGAAGGTGTTGAAAGGAGTATACCATCAGAAAACACAAAGAGTAGCTGTTCCTGACCGGACAGCCACTCTATGCTCTATTACCTGAAGTGACATAAACACAACGTGTTATTCCGCATTCTTCTTCAACCAATCCACCCTGCGCATATCAGGCAGATGCTTCACCTTAAAATTCTCAAACTTAACCTTAAATCCATCTCCGTCCGGGCAGGCTGCCATCACCCCCACCTTAACGGGAATATTGTCTTGTAACCATGCATTGCGCATCATTATATACGTCTTATCATCAAAGGAATAGAAGATTTCAACCGCATCCAGACGACGGACTGCCTTAATCCAGATATATGGAACCGGCTTATCCAGAGTAATCACACTCCAATCACTTGTCTTATGAGTGACTACTGTACTCAGATTAAACTTTCCGTCCACAAACTCTATACCTGCTTTGATATAGTTCTCATGGTCGATGCGGAGCATTAGTCCCGCCTGGTCGAAACGCTCTTTATAATCACCTGTTATCTTCACCTTCGCCTCGAACTCGCCACCATAAACCGAATAATAGAAAGGAGCGTCATCTACCGTAAAACCATAATGGGAGATGCGCCAGTAATCGCTTTGCGGAGTGACAAACATCGAAAGGGTTTTATCTTTTATCTCCCACTGTTCGGGTTCATTAAACCATTGCATTTTCTCTAACGTCTGCGCAAAAGAAGTTTGCGCCACAACAGCCATCAACAGGCCAAAAAGTAATTTCTTCATTTTCCGTGTTATTTTAATTAATCGTTATTCTTATATCTGACGAACCACCCGGCAAGGATTACCGACAGCCAGCACATTGGCAGGAATACTCTTTGTAACCACACTTCCGGCACCAATAATCGTATTATCACCAATCGTCACTCCCGGCAACACACAGACCTGGGCACCAATCCACACATTATTTCCGATAGTGATAGGATAAGCATATTCAAGCCCTTGGATTCTCTGTTCCGCATCCAAGGCATGTCCGGCAGTATAGAAACCACAATTCGGAGCCACAAAAACATTATCGCCAAATGTAACTTTAGCTCCATCCAGAATGACGCAATTCACATTCGAATAGAAGTTCTCCCCTATTTCGATATTATATCCGTAATCACAATAAAACGGTTGTTCTATCAGGAAAGATTTTCCGGTCTTACCAAACAGTCGGCGGATAATGCTCTCCCGTTCCTTCTTCTGTGAAGGGCGCAAGCTATTCAGTTCATAACATACTTCTTTGCAAGCTTCCCTCTCCGACACAAGCTCTATATCATTATTGGCATCATACAATTTCCCGGCTTTCGCTTTTGCTTTTTCACTCTCCATAATTTATTGCACCTAAATAAATAACCATTAGTTTTCATTACCTTTGCAAAGGTAAAGGCTTACAGATAAGTCGCCAATACTGATTAATAACCATTTTTCCATCTCCATACCGTATGGACATCGTAAATAAACTGAAAAAAGAGCTACTGAAACAAGCGTTCACCGAAGAACAGAAACAGACGGAACGCCTGAATGAGTGCAAACATATAGCTTCCATATATGCACAAACCGAAAATGCCATAGCGGTGTTGAGCGATATGAAAGCCAATATTAGTTATATTTATTACGGCGGAGTAGCCGAGAAACTGGGACTGGCAGAACGAAATACCGCCAAGACCATTCAGTCGATATGGGAAGAAGAAATATTCAGTCACATCCATCCGGACGACTTACAAGAAAAGCATTTGCAAGAACTCCGCTTCTTCCACTTTCTGAAAAGTGTTCCGGAAAAGAAACGTCCGGACTACTACCTTATACACAATATGCGCATGCGCGATCATTCAGGCAGGTATGTACACATCTTGCACAGGATGTTTTATATAGCGAGCCACTCAAACGGAAGTGTATGGTTATCCTTATGCCTTTACAACTTTTCAATGGATACATCGTTAAGTTGCACCATTCTTAACTCGGCAGACGGGCAAACCCTCGAACTGGAAAAGCAGAATTGCAACGACCTGTTGTCAGAGCGGGAAAAAGAAATCCTGCAATTGATAAATAAGGGAAAAATGAGTAAGGACATTGCCCAGACATTATCCATTAGTATAAACACCGTAAACCGGCACCGGCAAAATATCCTGGAGAAACTTCAGGTAAACAATTCTATTGAAGCTTGCCGGATTGCTAAAGAATTGCACTTGTTATGATAAAAGAAGTAAAACCGGGATTAATATTAACTCACTAAAGTACATTTATGAAAGCAAAATTATTTTTAAGCTGTATAGCGCTGGCAATCTTGTTCAGTGCATGCAATACCACCAACCGCACCCCGAAACAGAAGATAGAACAACAAATAGATTCCCTTCTGAAAGATAAGAAAGCTACGGTAGGCGTTGCCGTACTCGCCAATGATGAGACTGTAGCCGTTTATAATAACCAAATCCATTTCCCCCTGTTAAGCATCTTCAAGTTTCATGTGGGACTGGCTGTTCTGGATAAGATGGATAAAGGGCATATTGCTTTAGATAGTCTTATTGAAGTGAAGTCTTCTCAACTGACGCCCAACACATACAGTCCGTTAAGAGATAAATTTCCCGATCAGAATATTACAATTTCTCTCGGAGAGTTGCTAAAATACACCATTTCGAAAAGCGATAACAATACATGTGATATCCTTATAGAATATGTCGGCGGTATAGAGCAAGTAAATGAGTATGTGAAATCATTAGGAATAAAAGATTGTAATCTTGCGGCAACAGAAACCCTCATGCATACCTCCGGAGATGCTTATCTGAACTGGAGTACTCCGGAAGAAGTAGTCAGATTATTGAATATAGCCGACAAGCAACCCTTATTTGGAACTCAATACAAAGACTTCCTTCAAGCAATCATGCAGGAAACTTCTACCGGCAAAGATAAGCTGAAAGGCCAGTTACCCGCTGACGTAATCGTAGGTCATAAGACAGGTTCTTCCGACCGGACTCCGGAAGGGATAAAGATCGCTGATAATGATGCAGGCTTTGTTATCCTGCCCAACGGACAGAAATATTATATAGCTGTCTTCGTCATGGAGTCGCAGGAAACCGATGCAGATAATGCAGCTATCATCGCCAGTATATCCCAAATTGTATATGATACTTTAAACTCAGATATCCAATGAACAAGAACACTGATCCCCACTGGCTCGAATGGGCCAAGGAATTACAATTCATAGCTCAGGCAGGACTGACCTACTCCCGCGATCCCTTCGACATCGAGCGTTTTGAACGTATCCGGGAAATATCGGCAGAGATCATGAGCCATCAAAGCGATCTGCCGATAGAGAAGGTAAAAGAATTATTCTGCAATGAAACCGGTTTCCAAACACCTAAACTGGATACCCGTGCCGCCATCTTTAAAGACGGGAAAATACTCCTGGTAAAGGAAAAAGCCGGTGTATGGTCTATGCCCGGTGGCTGGGTAGACGTCAACCAAAGCATCAAAACCAATACAGAGAAAGAAGTTAAAGAAGAAGCCGGACTGGATGTAAAGGCCGTACGCCTGATTGCTTTGCAGGATAGAAACCTGCACAACGTGCCTCCTTATGCATACAATGTCTGCAAAGCCTTTGTTCTTTGCGAAGTTACAGGCGGGAGTTTTCAAAGCAACATAGAAACAACTGAAAGCAGATATTTTTCTATGGATGAGATACCGGAGTTAGCCGAAGAAAAGAACAGCAAAGAACAGATAGCCATGTGTTTCGCCGCCTATCAGGATGAAAACTGGAAGGTGCTATTCGACTAAAACGACAACCCGTAAAAAGTAAAGATATGAAGAAAGAAACCACTCCTCTCCGCCTGATTTATCCGCAATGGCAAGGCGGAATTGTAGATCACTGGATGCCGGATATTCCGGCAGAAGACTCTTCCAGAGGTTATTATTTAGGTGCCCAGTTACTGAACCTGCTGGCTCCGGACAGCAATCAGAAAACCGTGGAAGTTCCGGTATCTGCTTGGGAATGGGTGACGAAGAGATTATGAACTTACTGCCCGGTAAGTTTGACGCTTCCAAAGCATTAATCGTAGGACTGCGTTCATGGGACAAAGGCATGCAGGAACGACAAAAGGAACTGAGCATAAAAGGTCTGGCACCGAAAGAAACAGCGGACAACAGTTCCGCCATTATGGAATGGCTGAAAAATACCGAAGCTTCCAAGGTTGTCATCCACTTTGACCTGGACGTGATAGATCCTGCCGACATGATAGCAGGTGTCGGCGTAGAACCGGACGGTATGAAGACCGAGGAAGTAGTCCGCGTGATTAACGACATTGCTTCCGAATATGACTTGGTAGGATTGACCATAGCCGAACCAATGCCACGTATCGCTATTAAAATCAGAAATATGCTGAACCAGTTGCCTTTATTAAAAGAGTAAGAAAAGAGAAACTCCGGGTTACCGCTGCTGCTTATGACGGTTATGGATATGCCAAACGGGAAATCCTGAAAGACACGCTTGCCCTAAGGTTCACAAACGCTTCCATTGAGTTACTTTCCGTGGCTGGTAGGCATTCTGCTCTCCTATTGTGTACTGACTCAACTGGTAAAGAACTGGTATATCAGAAAGTTTTCGGGTTGGTTATAAAAGAATGCCCTGCTTTTCTTCTTTGTCAGACGATACTGGCGGATGAAGAAAGCCGGGCTATTAGTATCAACAAAACTACAGTGTCATTATTCAGAAAAAGACTCGTCGCATACTTCGGTGACTTGTTCATAAGGAATACATCCATAGCTGCGGTCGTCCAGATAACGCAATGCTACATACGGTACGTCTGCCCCGGAAACATACATTTGCAATATAGATATGACCTCCGCCATACGCGAAGTGAATGAGCCATTTCGTTCATTATAAACCTTCACCCACACACGGTCTCCTCTTTTGATGGAAAGTTCTATATTCTTCATAAACAGTATAATTAATGCGTTTATTGGAATTACTTGCATAGTAACGGCAAATAGCAGCTACAAAGTTGCGTCTTTTTTGACAGAAAAGCAAACAAACCCTAACAAAATATGAATAAATCTTATATCGGACAGCAAAAACAATATTAAAATTAGTCCCTGATACATACAGCTTTCGATTTTTTCCCCCAGCAGGCAAAAGGAATCGTGTTTCCGCTTTATCCTTTGAAAGTGGAATGCTTCTTTACGTACCTTATTATCAGGAAATTTTTCTTTTTTTACCATAAAATGATACCGTCTGAAAACGCCTTTCCGGTCTGCATCAAATGGTAGTTTGCCGTTACTATGCAAGTAATTTCACCTCAACGAAGTGCCATACAGCATATTAAATCTGCCATCTTTCTTCTTTTTACTTTTCTTCACCAAGGAAATCACTTGCCTGTTTATTCTATCTATCACCTCCGCATCAAACGGTTTCAGATAAGTCATCGTCACCCGAATGGACGAGTGCCCCAACGACTGGCTTATCAGTCCCACAGGTACACCACTATGATAAGCAAGTGTAGCCCATGTATGGCGTGCGGTGTACGAACTTACGGAAACACCAGGCAATAACTGTTTCATCAACCGCGCCAACTCCCGGTTGAAATGCCGTAATGTTTCTTGATAACGGTGGTGATGTTCCTCCATGAACAAGCCACCATGCAGCAACGGGAACAGATATTCCGAATCCGTCTTATCCCTGTACTTCTGCAACAGCCTCATCGCATCGGGCGGCACATCCACCACCATCAGTTTCCCCGTCTTGTGCCGACGGTAAGTGATGCGCCTATTTCTTAAATCCGACTTCCGCAAGTGTGCCAGATCAATGAACGGCATACCACGCAACATGAACATCAGCAAGAAGTAGGTAAGCACTTGCTGTTGACGCAGTGTCAGCACACTAAAGTCTGTATTCCTGAGCTGCTCCATCTGCTCTGCCGTCAACGCCCTCTTGGTACGCGACTCCACTTTCGTATAAACATCCTTGAACAGCACCGGATTGTACCCCTCTATGCCCGGTGACATCCAGCGATTGTATACCGCCTGCAACGTACGCATGTAAGTGGAGATCGTGTTCGGACTGGACTGTTGTCCAGCCAGCCAGTCCTCATACTCTTTCAGCCTCTCAGGGGTAAAAATCTCCTGCATGGACAGGGAAGCAGTGGTATTTTTCGGATATCTTTCCTCTGCACAAAACTTCTCATAGGAACGCAGCGTGCAAGCATAAACATGCATTGCCGGGAACTTTCCTTCCCGCTTCAGCATCCCGATAACTTCCGGCATGTAGAGCCGTAAGTCATCTTTCGCATTTTTTCTTTCTACATTCATAAAGCATTGATTTTAATTACATGATTCAAAAAACTGCTTGTACCACAGAACGTACGTGCAGTAGTAATGTTTATGAGCGCCAAAGATAAAGCTAAAGGAATCCGGCAAGAGAATATTTATAAATTATACGAATCAGGTATTGAATTTGATTTATCACGGAAAAGAAAGAGTTAATTCAACCCCTGATTCTCATAAATTGTGAAATAGTAGTAATTCTTTCCCTCCCCGTTGAACTAATGCCTTGTACACTCTGTTCTCTGACCAAAATAGAACATTAATTTAGTTTTTAACCATTAAACCTGTTTAATTATGACATGTAAAGATTCTCACTTTTTGATTGGCCTTGGAATAGGTTCAATCTTTGGAGCACTGGCTTATGGCTTTGCCCGCAGTGCAAGAGCAAAAAAAAATGAAAGCAGAAGTATTCGATGCTCTGCACAGAATTGAAGGACATACCGAATGCCTGATTGAATCTGCTAAAGAAAAGGCATTGTATGCCGGAGAAAAAGTCGCTGACAGAGTGGCCAATGAAACATCTGTCATTGCCGAAAAGGCTAATGATATCAAAGGCAAAGTGCACTCTATGGCTGATGAAGCTAAGAAGTAATCAATCTGTTCATTATCGCAAAACAGAGGGAGGCGGGATATCATACCTACACTCTCTCTGTTTTCATTATATACTTGTGATTGAATGGGCCTCACTCACCAACGAAGCCGGATAATCGCAGATTTCCAATATCTTAATTGCATTATGCTCGGTCGCAACTCCGCGTTTCAGCTTGTAATCGAAAGACAGGATACCATCTTTCACCGACTCGCTGAAATAGTATAATTCGTATTCATTTTCCAGCATATCGGCCAGTTCCAGATCGTGCGTAGATACAAATACCAGATTATCACTTTTCACCAGCCAGGAAAGCACAGCTTTCGAAATCGCTATCCGCTCCTTGGTATTGGTTCCTCTAAACAATTCATCGAGCAGGAAGAGATGATTCCCATGACCGCTTTCATCTACGAAATCTTTGATAGTCGTCACTTCCTGCATAAAGTAACTCTTATTTTCCATTAGGTTATCTCCCTGGTGAATGGAAGACAGAAGAGAAATTCCGGTATTTATCTCAAAGACTTCCGCGAAACAGGTATGAAGTGTTTTCGCTGCCAACAGATTCACTCCTATCGTACGCATGAAACAGGTCTTACCTGCCATATTCGAACCGGTTATCAATGCCGATTTCTCATGAAGCACCATATCGTTCGGAATACAGTTTTCTATCAGAGGATGATACACTGCCTGTGTACGCAATCGCTCCCCTGCCCTGTTATCTCCCGGCAGACAGTAATAAGGTAGCTCCTCCCTCAAGATGGCAACAGACAAAATAGAATCCAGAAAACCGATGAAGCGGTAAACATTGTGGATAGCCGTCGCCTTCTCCTTCAACAGATGAAAAGTTCTGCCTACCGCATACGCCTCGTGGAGAAAGAATACCCGGATTAATTCCGCTACCATATAAAACATAATAGCCATGTCGTTATCCAGACTGAGGTTGAAACGGAAATAAGAGATATACTTCTTCAGACCTTCCACAGCTTTCAAGTCAGTCGTGATAGAAGGATTTACAGAGATAAATTCCTTATTCTGCGCCAGCTTTCCCGCCTGTCTTATCATCTTCAGAAGGTGAGGTATGGAGAAAAAGTATCTCTGGATTTTTTGCCTTATTACGATAGTGCAACACTGCATTTGCCACGAATGAAAAGACAAATAAAGTAAGAAACACTCCCGAATGAGTGAGCAGCATCAGAGCCAGAAACAGCAAAGGCAGAAACCGGCAGATATTAATAAGAGCCATCTCCTTGGCACCAATTCCTGTATTATCATTTTCCAGAATGGATACGATGGAATAAGCATCCGGTTTATCCAGTTCTTTCAGTGTATTGCTTAAAAGAGTACGCAACCCCGTATGAGTTGCCAATGAAGACAGAAGTGCTTCCTGCTTTTCCATGCCGGAGGTTTTATCCGATAGCAGAAGATAATACAAATACTGCCTGCCTATGCTGGAATGACAATAATCTATTTCGGCAAACAGGTCATCCAGATTCAGGTCGTCAATGCTGTTAGCAGATAAACCGGTTTCGCCTTCGGCATTCCTATAAAGGAAATAGTTCGCAATTTCGGACATGGTATATTCTTTATTGTTCAGTAACTGTTTTGTGTATTTATTCAGCCTCTTCCGTATCAAGGCAGAAAGGATGTCCTGCCGGATCAAACATCGTTCGTGAAGTCCTGAAGTACTGTTCATCTGCCTGCCGGGCTCCCAACTGAATGGCATAAACCACAGCCTCCTCCAGATTTTCCACATAGAAATCAAGATGAAGCATTTGTCCCTGCTTACCTTCTTTCCAAGGCCATACAGGTGGCTGGTACTCTTCAATCTCCTGAAACGCCATCACCATACCGGATGGAGAAGTGATAGCCGCCCAACCATTCGCACGCTGATGTGTCAGCTCCCACCCCAGCAGTTTACTGTAAAACTCTGCTAAAACTCCTGCATCTTTACAGTCAACCACTATATTCATCTTATAGACTAAAGATTTCACATTTGATGTCATAAAGCCCTGTTTTATAATCAATTTATTGAGTAAACAACGGGAGATCCGGACTTCTACATCCGAACCTCCCTATTCTATACTCCTATCTACAAATACAAGTTTTGCTTTATCCGCAATGGAAATACTTATTAACCAGTTTCAGCATTTCCTCCTGATTGTCACGTACTTCACTACGTAAAGTACGATCTTCATAGGAACGCAATTTACTGATAATTCCATCGACCATTGCAGAACTAAATACATGATACTGTTCGAAAATAGCACGCTGTTTTTCCAGGCAATCGGCAGAAGCGGCACAACTATCGGGGAGCTGAGCCAACTGTTTCAGTTTGTCCTCATTCTCTTTCTTATGGATATTCACATTCACATACGTTTTTTCTGCTATCTCCAAAGCATTTTCAATTTCAAAACCATGACGGCATGCTACGGCCAATCCGGCTATCAGTTGGTACAAATCGGCAGAACCGTCCGGCGAGCGCATCTCCACCGTTTGTTTTTGAGTAGTGTCATAATGGCTCGGAGCCTCCAAAGGATTGGCAAGCATACACATATCCGTCTTAGCCGACCATCCCAGCGGAACACGCACCAATACGGAACGGTTGCGGTCGCCCCAACAAATATTGGTCGGAGCCTCCTGATGGGGAACAAGACGGAAATAAGAAGTAGGATTCGTATTACCGAACGCGGTAATGGAAGGAGCCAGCTCCATCATTCCTGCAATAGCTTTGCGGGCTGTTTCAGAAAGTACGCCATCTTTCAACATCTGGTTTTGACCGTCTTTCATAATACGCATATGGATATGCAATCCTGAACCGGCCTTTCCAGCGGTAATTTTCGGAGCAAAAGTAAGATCAAATCCATATTGATAAGCAAGGTTACGGATTATCCATTTGGCAATCATCAACTGATCGGCAGCCAGGTCGGCACGTACCGGTAAGAATTCAATTTCATTTTGCTCATAGATTTTACCGTCAAGCGTGAAGTTACCTACCTCGGAATGCCCGTATTTGATCTGTCCGCCCGCCTTTGCAATATGCAGCATACAGTCGGTACGGAACTCATTGAATTTGGCATAAGGAGCAGATTCGTGATAGCCTCGCTGGTCGGTGGCGGGGAACATACTGCTGTCTTCCGAGATAACATAATATTCCAATTCGCCCATAGCCTGGAATTCCATTCCGGTTACATCAGTAAAGGCTTTGCAAGCTTTACGCAACGTATATTCCGGTGAGCTTTCCAGAAGTTCGCCATCTTTATTGAAGTAAGAGCAAAGCATGGAAAGTGTTGTGGTTTCAGCAAAAGGATCAATAAAGGCTGTGCAAAAACGCGGCACTACATACAAGTCGCTACTGCCCGCTTCAATAAATGGGAAAAGGCTTGATCCGTCTACACGCTCACCACAAGTCAGTATGGCATCAAGGTAAGCAGAGTCGTTAATGACAAAATTCAATGTTTTCAGTCGTCCGTCTGCAGCGGGATACATGAAGTTCACCATGCGAATATCGTTCTCCTTGATATAAGAAATAATGTCTGCTTTCGTAAATTCGGAAGCCGGTTTTTGAAGAGCAGCCACCAGTTGGTTGGCACTCATCGATAGTTCATGATTCATACGTTGGTTGTTTTTTAAGTTATTGTATGGTTAACAATGTGTTGTCATGCAATGATTCCCCACAAAGATAATATTTTATAATAACTTCAATATATATGATACGCAAAAAAAGAAATAGAATGAAGGTTTGGCAAAAGGTGATGAGATAAACTATTTGTATATCCGGGTTGTTATAATAAGAAAAGTTATAGGGAATAGTAACCCGGGCTACTGTTCCTTTTTTCCGTCATATCCCCACTTTACATAAATAGCACCCCAGGCAAACCCTGCCCCAAATGCAGTAAAGATGAGGTTATCGCCTTTCTTTAGCTTATCTTCAAAATCCCAGATACAAAGCGGAAGTGTGGCAGCACTCGTATTACCATAACGCTCGATATTAACCATCACTTTCTCGGTTGGAATCTCCAAGCGTTGCGTTACAGCAGTGATAATGCGCTGGTTGGCCTGGTGTGGAATTACCCAGTCAATATCGTCTTTACTTAAATGGTTTCTTTCAATGACAGCTTCACAAGCATTAGCCATATTGGCTACGGCATATTTAAAAACCGTACGCCCTTCCTGATAAATGTAATGCATATGATTTTCCAGCGTATAATACGAAGGAGTACATACAGAACCACCTGCTTTAATATGTAGGAAAGGCAGTCCCTTACCATCTGTTCTCAGCACTGAATCCATTACACCTAAATCTTCCGTAGTAGGTTCCAGCATAAAGGCTGCCGCACCATCACCGAAAATGGGACAAGTGGCACGATCCGTATAATTTATGATTGAAGACATTTTCTCAGCTCCTACTACGATAATCTTCTTGTAGTTTCCCGAGCGAATAAAGTTTGCTCCCGTCTCCAGTGCATACAGGAAACCGCTGCAAACCGCCTGTACATCGAAAGCAAAAGCACGTTTCAATCCCAGTCGCTCACACAGAATGGAGGCTGTAGAAGGTAAACGATAGTCAGGAGTGGTAGTAGCTACAATCACCAGATCAATTTCATCCGGTTGAGAATTCGTACGTTGCATTAACTGTTTGGCGGCCTTACGGGCCATATACGAAGTTCCAAGCCCCTCTTCATTCAAGATATGTCGTTCTTTTATGCCGATACGCCCCATGATCCATTCGTCGGTGGTATCGACCATTTTGGAAATCTCATCATTGGTCAGGATATAATCGGGTACATATCCTCCGACTCCTGTAATTACTGCGTTTATTTTCTCCATAAACTCTACCTAGTTTAGTAAATTCTGATTATAGGGACAATTATATATAAGTGATACTTAAGAAAATGCGGGCGCAAATATACAGAAAAGACTATGAATTCCAAGAATTGGCCAAAAACACTTTGGTCTTTTACCAATGAAAAGGAATAATTGACCAAAATTTCGTTGAATATTATTTCTTAATCCAAATATTAACGATTTCTGAGATAAACATTTGATGTTTGGAAGATTCGTTTTTATAAGCTTCTTCCATAATTTTTGATTTATAAGGTTCGGTCAGGTTGGCATAGTCCAACTCCTGAACAAACATTTTTTTGCACTCAATAATCATTCGTGCTTCTTCAAAGCTCATTAATCCTGAAGGAGTTTCCAGAGGAGTAAGTCCGGCCTCTTTCACCTTATCCGTATTCCTTCCTGACATTGTACCGCATATACGCAGGGCATTGCGATATTTTTCATTAAAGAAGCTGAGGGTGAAACTCTCATGCTGTTGGAGGAATTGATAAGTATAGCGGGTATCGCGTATAAAAATAAAGGTAGAAGGACGTTCCCAAATGTATCCCATACCACCCCAACTGGCAGTCATTGTATTGAAAGAGTTTTCATCGCCTGCCGTTACAAGCATCCACTCTTTACCAATCAGCTGAATCACATTGTCGGGCAAATCGGAGGCTTCAAGTTTATCGTAACGAGATTGCCAATCAGTAGAGGTTACACCACTTTCGGAGGATTCGGAAGTTTGATCATTTACCTTCTTATCACTGGGATTCGTGCAAGATGCAAGGAATAAGAAAAGACTGATTACTAGTAATAAAATAGTTGTTTTCATTGATATAGGATAATTAAGTTATGAATCATTTAGTGTGCTCAAAGATAATCAATTTACTGAAAATCCTTCTCTACTTTAGGAAGTGTTTGTTCAATAAGAAGTTTATTCATAAATTCACTTGGACTCATGTTATGACACCTCTTAAAGTTCCGAACAAAAGTACCAGTGGTTGCATAACCACACTGCTCCGGCAAATCTTTAAGGGCAATTGAAGGATTTTCTCTCATCAGTTGTTCGGCATGCTGAATACGGAAATTATTCAGCCAAACACTGAAGCCTTTATCACAGAATCTATTGATGCTAACCGATAAATAAGAACGATTCGTATTCAGTACATCAGCCAATGTCTCTATCGTAAGGTCACTTTTAAGGAAGTATTGTTCATCACGAACTTTATGTAAGGCTTGCCAGAATAAAAGTTCATATTGATCCATAGATACAGAATGTGATTCAGACGCATCCCCTTCATCGCATTTCTTAATCATTCCTTGAAGTCTATAATTTACGGCACCTTGTTTCTTCAACTTACGGTACATAGATATGGACTTGAATGTAGCTGCTACAGAAATTACTAATAGAAAAATACAGATTGCAGCCACATGTGTATTTACTCTATTGGCATCTTCACTCTCATTTAATTCATGTTTCAATTCCTGAATCTTTAAACGCTCTGCATAATTCTTTTTATCGTTCTTTGCCTTAAATTCCAAATACGTTTGCAAAACAGAATCTCGTCGAGCTAATAAATCAAGAGCTTTTTCATATTGCTTAGTTTCACGGCAGAAAGAACTGAAATTGGTAAGAGCTTTTATTTGGAGCTCCATCCGAACGGGCGTTTTAACCCTCTCTTTCATTAAAGGTTCAACAATCATATAATATTGACTTGCTTGTTGAATCTTACCTTTTTTCCACAATAAATCAGCAAACAAATAACAAGGAGATAAAAAACAATTAGGCAAGATGGCTTCTCTACCTTGTTTTTGATAGTTCTTCGCTTTCTCTTTATAAGATTTCATAGCCCTATCCAAAAACACAAAAACGGAATCTTCCTGTCCTTCTGGAATATAGGTTTCAGCCATCATACAGTTTAGAACAATCTTATCACCTCTTTCTGATAACAACCTTGCAGCTAAGTAAATACGTGCACTATCAGGCTTATTAAGCTCCATATAACTTTTTACAACTTCATTCTGCATTGAAGGATTAAACGCTATTTCCGGTTTTATATTTTGTTATAATATTCCAATGATTCCGAATAATACCCTGCTCCACATAAATATTTTATCAACATAATACCAGAGACTTGTTGTAATTCTATGGATTTATGTTCTAATGCCAACTGGTATGCCTCCTTGTATAGTGGTAATGCATTTTCATAATCTTCCAACATTATAAAATGATTCGCTATAGTTAGAAGGCACTTGCCCACATCTTCCGGTCTATCAGCCTCACGATACTGTTTTAATAATTTATACCAAATAGGAAGAAATTCATCTTGATTCCCCCGTTCGTTAAGCAATAACGCTTTCATTTCATTCACTTGCCATTCTTCCTTCTGTGAAAGTGAATGATTGGCTTCTAACATTTCTATCCATTTAAGCCCCTCTAAATAAGCACCTGAAACTCCAAATCTATCCAAATTACTATAAATCGTCACTAATTGAAGTAAAATTTTCTTTCTATTTCCACCAGAACTTAAAGGTAAAACCTCTATTAAAAGTCGTTTCTGTTTTTGTATTCCATCTATCTCTTCTTCGTTTCTATACGATATTTTAATTATAGATGCTATTCTATCCTGATCTGACATTTTTTTGACCTCAGATAATAAAGAATCAAAAGAAACTGATAATATCGGCATCTTTGATAATTCTTCATCCAAAACTTCTCTTTTACCTGAATTAGAACAAGCACTGCATAAGAACAGAAAAAGAAATAGATAGAAACTCTTCACTTGGTATAACTATCTAAAGGTTATAGCCCTGAATGCACAAGCACTAGCACAATCTTCACACTCACTACAGTATCTTTCTTCTTTCATCTTAACCTTCTCATTTTCAATGTAAAGAAGACCCAAACTGCAAGCATCCACACACTCACCACATCCCGTACATTTGTCAATGTAAATAATCCATCTACCGACAGGTCCCGAACCTAAATTCCGGCCATCCAAAATTTCTTTTTTTTCCATAACTCTATTGTTTTTTAGTTAGTCGCTTCAAAACTACGGAATCTATTTAGAAAAACAATCCTATTTGTACAGAAATATTTTCCTTATTTGAATTAAAAAGATTTTTAGAAGCATTTTCATATCCCGCCGTCAATCGGGCAAACCAAGTAAAAGAAGCTGTATAAGTATAAGTTAAAGATAAATGTAATGCCCATCTGGGCTCTGTCAAGTAATTGTACTCCTGTTCCAATCGATCCATATTCTGCCATAATTTGATTGCGGGCGTATTCTGTCCTGATTGCAGCTGTTTTTCAGCTATCATAGTTCCACCTCCTTTACCGTACTCTGCCCCAATAGCTAAATCAATTCGGGCATTAGATAATAAGAAATTCCGAGTAAATGTAGAATATGCAGTAAAACGGCGTACAGTTTGCGTATATTCAGCCGGATAAAAAAGCAATTGACTTTTTGTCTGCTTAAAGTCAATTCCCGACACGATAGAATAACGACTATTCCACTCATTATAAAGTCGATAGTAACCATAAGTCAGCCCATATTCATTAATACGGAAAGTAGAACGGAGAACCTTCCCCGAAGAATGCCATGTACCCATGTTCTCTTCCTGCTGCTGCAAAAGATCATAACTATCCGACTTGTCAAACAAAACTTTCCAACTCCATTCATGGCAATTCAATGGAGAAACTAATGAGCCTATACCTTTATAATCCAGCTTCCAGCCATCTGTCTCACCTTCTTTCTTGTTTTGTATACGGTCACTTACTATATTTTGTCTGACAAGGTTCCCTCCTATCTGTTGAAATAGCCGGAAGCGTCCATAAACTCCCTCTTCTTGTAAGAATCCTCCGAACTCCTGTGCAGAATAATACCATTTTATATTTTCTCCTTTAGGCAAAGTTTTAAAATACCCTAACGGATAAGAAACAAAGAAAGGATATGTCGTATGAGTACCTATATTCTGATAATCCACCGTTTCTTTACGATTGCCATAAAATATGGAAGCACCCAAACGGTGACTTCCACACTCATAACCAACTCCGGGAGTTATTTTCCACTCCATCCACTGGTTTTCATTCCGGGGATCTATATCCTTGGCATTCAGGTCAACTAAATAATCGAACCTCGAACCAATCAGCCAACGCAAAGAAACGGGTAATGAAAATGCACCGGACAGTTGATATTGTTCCGAACGTTGATCGCCACTCACTGAATCACAAAGATTTATTCCACGCCAGCAGTCACCGGTCATCCCATTCCAGTTCACCTCTTGCTTCCGGTTATTCACATATCCTATTTTTCCATATAAAGAGACATTACCTATAGTCTGGTAGGATTCACCAAACACCGCATACTTATTGGATGAAGCGGGCAAACTGACATTACCAAAGTTTCCATCTTCAAACCTATACCCCACTTCCGCCACAGAGAACGAGCGGAAACGGTTGAATGACATTCCTACCGGATTAGCTCCTGTCAGCCAATTATTCTGCTGATAAATCTCTTGCATAGAATAGATATGTAATGAATCAGACTGCGCATATATGGGAATCGCCGACAGAAGCCATAAAATAAATAATGTACTCCGCATAGTTGCTTGCTTATTTTTTCAAAGACGGTTTGGATACGATAAAGTCCTCCGCCGCATTGTTCGTATCCTGATAAATGAAACGCCCGTTGGTTGATGCTGCACTTTTACGTATCAACGATTTCCCGGAATAATCTCCTTCCGGAATATACACAGGTTCATGGTTCAGTTCATCAGGCACACGCTTATTGGCAAGCTTGGCTTCATTTTCCACGCACTCCGCACAATCAATCACCCACTCTTTCGGAATCATCAAATAGAATTTAGTCTTATTAGAAGCTTGGGGCCTGTTTTCCCTGTTCAATGGATTATTTACATATTCCTCCGCACTAATACCTTCAAATCCAAATATCATGAATGTGGGGCCAACTACCGGAAATGAATACATCCATGCAGTCGAGTTAAGATTTAAAAGCAGATTTAATGGTTTCACACCGGGTGCTATGTTCTGTTTGCTCAAACTTACATGCCAGAATCCCCAGTCAACTTTAGATAAATCAACTGAATTGGCATGCTGATATTCGCCTCCGGTATGATCTACAGCATTCGTTGCAATGGTAGTTTCTGCTCCGGGCAATAAAGGATACTCCTTACCGCTACCCGGAAATTGCCAAGTCATATCAGCAACGGGAATCCGTTTCATATCCGTATATTTCACCCAGGGAGATACAATACCTGGCATCGGATCCACCAAAGCCAGACACAATCCATCCAGATATACAGTCTCATCAGAGTTATTATAGAGTGTAACATATTGATCTGCCTGATAATCTGCTCCCAACTCTCCTTTACAACCCACATAATAAATCTCTTTAATGACCAATGCATTTATTTTAGAACGAGCCAGTTGCAACTGGACTTTCATCACTTCTTCACCCTGTTCGGGCAATAACGACAAAGATTCCAATCTTCCACTGAAAATAATTCCGGAAGCAGATTGATAATGTACGGCAACTGTATAATATCCATATTCCACATTAAACAAAGCTACTCCATCAGAAGAACATGAAGAGGTATAAACCGTACCTTGATCCTTATTTGTCAATACCACCTCCATCTCTTCGAAAGGCAAGGTCACTTCATCCGTAGGAGAAAGTAGGTGGACACTCACTGAACATGAAGAACGATTCTCATCCCCGGCACAAGCACAGAGAAATAACACAAAGAAAAACAATACATAATATTTCATCCTCTTTCAATATCTAAAATTTAATACCAACTTTAAAAACGGATACTAATTTCCGCACCATAATATAAATCCGGATTCACAATTGCATATTTCTGTATGCTCTGCCGATATCGTTTCGGATTGGATTGCAGCAGATTATTAGCACAAAAAGCAACCGAAACATGACGTCCTATCTCTTTAGTAACCCGAAGATTCAATAAGAAATAAGGTTTATACGAGTCCTTCAGAAAAGCGGTAGTTGTATTCGCTCTGATCACTAAATCAGCAAAACATTCATCCGTCGCCATGTCCGGCGTGAAAGGATGTTGGTTTCCCTCTCCATCTATATAATAAACCGGATTCAAGCACTTCTGATCATTACTATCCGTGTACACAGGATTATTAAACCGGCTCTCCATTCCCCGCTGTTGTTTATCCATCCACACCGCCTGAAGCGTTAGGCTTGTGATCAAACCGATTCTGGGAATTTGAGTAACACACTGAAACCGGCTATTCAATTGTTGCCAGATTTGAGTATTCGCAAAAGAAGGCCCTGTTTCGTAAATACCTACATAAGGGTAAGCTTTTCCATTCACTTCTATCTGGGGATGCAAGGCAGAAAGGGCCGTATTCTTTTCGCATACATCCAGATATCCGCCACTTATGTAAAATGAAGAACGCAGTGCCTTTGAATGAATCGGACCAATGGTATATTCAATACCTTGTTTTTCCTGTTCTATACCATTCTGGGGTGATAAATAGGTAGCAAACGTAGTATTCAAAGTATATGGAAGAAGTTCACCATCATTCATGACACCCTCATCCGTCAATTCCGGTTGTTCTCCTTTACTGATCAAAGGGGAATAGCGGCGATAGGAAAAAGGTTCGGCAAGTTGAGAGGTACAATAGCCATTTTTGAGATGTTCCTTAAACCATACCACATCCGCAGTAACACCTCCTATCCGGAAATTCACCCCTATTTCAAACTTCTGATTAACAGGCAAACGCAAGTCGGAGTTAAAATTACGGTCAGTTATAAATGTATGCATGACGGTCAGACGCTGATTATTCTCAGCATCATTGTACGTAAAACAATTCATATCCGTATACGATTTATCGGGATACAAATAAGTAAGTACAGGCATCTTATGCATCAATCCCCACCCCAGACGTACACTGAAACGACTTAGAAAAACATCATCCGTCCTATCAATAAATATCTGGGAAAGATTGATACGCGGATCAACAGAAGAGTTCCGTTGTAGACGCTTAGTCGGCAACTGAGTAAAACGCACCCCCGCCTGCACTTCGGTCCGCATCTTCCCATAACGGAGAATAAAGTGATTTTCAGCAAAAGCAGAATACTTATATAATAAAGGTATATCCCGATAAGACCTTGTCCGCACTCTGAGCATTTCCAAGGGAGGACGAAGAGGATCGAAACTGATTCCTTTTCCACGATTCCCTTCCACCTCAGCATGAAGCCCCAGTTGAAAATGGTTACTGATATTCTCACCCATCGTTTTTCTGTGATTGGCAGTCAACGATACATCTCCGCTCAACGGCTTGCCTTCAACGGATAACTGAGAGAAATAATGGGGAGGCAGGAACACTCCGGCATGTTCACCTGCCTGCGCGGTATAGGTAGTGAGTTGCTGTGTTCCCGAATAATATGTACTGGATTCATTCTTCTGGCTCCCATACGTAAACCCTAGCTGATATTCAAGATTGGAAATCCAGGAACGATTCAATTTCCACTGTCCATTAGCAGAAAAGGATATGTTTTGATCCTGATATTTCCGAAATTCACCATCCACCGTATTCTGCCCTCTTTTATCATTATCCTTCATCCAATAACCACGCATATTAAGACGCAAAGTAGCAGACCGGAAATCCTTCGCATAAGCCGCTTGGATTCCAAATCTTTGAAAAGATTCTTCAAAGACTTGAGGCGATTGATTTGAAAGTGCATAATCTGCTCCTAAATAGAGAGTTCCCCCATTATTACTGATCGCAATGCCCTTCCCCACAGAAGCAAGTTTCTCCGTAGCTGTCAGACGAATACCGATGGTAAGAGGTTGTATCCCGGCTTTCGACTTGACCAGAACAACCCCACTGGTCACATCTCCATAACGTGCCGAAGGAACACCACGTATCACCTCGACCGACTCCACAGAAGATGGAGACAAGGAACGCACGTCGAAACCGGATAACACCGTGCTATTAAAAAAGCTGCCCCTACCTTCAAGTCCCATTTGCTGCATATTGGCATTATTATTCATGCGGAGTCCATCCACCTCTATGGCTGTCCCTAAAGCATTAGTCGTATTTTCAGAAGTTGCACTGCGGATGGTAAAGGCAGCCGGAGCATTCAGATCCGGATTGCGTACAAGAACACCGGGTAGTAATTGAGATAAAACAGAAAGATCAGTAGCCTGTATATGACGAATAGCATCCTGCCCAATGACAGAACGTGTTCCCGGAGCATTTGATTGAGTAGCAGTAACAATCACCTCCTGTAACCGGATGTTGCGAAGAGTATCTATAGCCTGCATTTCAGTCTGTCCATATACCACCAGCGAACAAACCCAAAAAGCAATTAATATATAGCCCCTGTAACAATTATTCATTTGTACAACCCAAGATGGTAATTTACATACCTAACGAGCGTTATATAGTAACCCTCAGATTAGGGGGCAAAGGAAACAATTTTCTACCAACATTTCATTACCAAACTTTAAAAAAATGCAGAATAAAATCACTCTTTTCGGACTTTTGTGTGTACATTTGCAAGCAACAGAACAACAATATCATGCCATTTTTCATATTAAAGACATTACTTATTTGTACTTTTCTGCTGACTTGGGCTGTACTAGGTCTTGCTTCTATCTCTCTGATTTGGAGAAACAAGCATAAAAAGGATTTGGCCATATTATTAGCACCAATCCTACTAATATACTGGGGGTTAACGTCGTATAGCACATTATACGAAAATTTCTTCCTGCTTCAAAGAACATCCCTCTTACCCACCCTATACTGTTGGGGACTGACTTTTCTCCCTCCTTTACTCTATTTCTTTATCCGCTTCCGTATTACCGGAATATTTCCCCAAAAGCCACAATGGTGGAAACATATGTTACCTTCGATGGTCTTATCGTGTTGTTACATATTGATGTCAGTTTTAAGTCCGGTGGCAGATCGCTTAACTTACAGTTGGGCTGAAATTCTATCATCGTTCCCGGCTTGGTGGACACTTTTCCGTTTAACGTGTATAATAACAGGGATCACACAGACTTTCATTTACGTATTACTCTTGCGAAAGATGAATGAAACAGACTGTATATTCCTAAAATCAGCTTCCGATATTCAAAGAAAAAGCATCCTAATATCAGGGTTCTTCTTCATGTTCTTACTGAATATGTTCACTTCTTCATATATCTGCAATCTTTTATACAACCTTTGTATTGGCATATTAAGTGGATATATCTTTTATAATTCTCTCTTACACCAATTCGTAAAACAAAAGCTCAAGTTACGTATTTATCGGGAAACATCGTCCCAGTTCCCTGTGAATAACCTAAATCAACAACTAGAAAGCAAATCAGAAAAAGAAGTCGTAGAAAAAGAGGTGCTCATAAATGGCAAGAAGAACTCCAAAGTATACTTGACTCCTCAAAAGATTGATGAAATAAACCAACTATTACAAACACCGGAATTCATTTATGATCAAAAAATAAAATTGGAGCAGTTTGCTCAAAGAGTGGCAGTCAATTCCACCTATTTAAATAGATATTTCAATCAAGAATATGGATGTAGTTTCCTTCAATACCTTACGTCACTTCGCATCGAAAAAAAGCAGAAATGCTGCTAAGAGATTCGAATGCAGAAATAGAAGACATCTGTTATAATACAGGTTTCAACAGCCCTTCTGCATTTCACAAAGCTTTTAAAAACCGATATGGTTGCTCTCCCTCGGAATGGAGAAGAAGATGTCTCACTTAAAAGTTGAATCGCAGTCAATCCGTATCAGAACGATGCATTTATTTATTTCACATTAGGAATTATTCTACTGAAGACCAGAGATATATCTCTTTATCCTTAGGAACAGTCGAGTGTTGACCTAGGTTAACAAGCCTATCAACCTTGGTTGACGAGCCGATTAACCTTGGTTGATAGGCTTGTTATCCAAGGTCATCCCCAAACAAGACTTATTGGAAAACTCAACACACACAGGGCAAGAGACAAATGATCCCTTGTTTGTTTTCTAATCACTGTTGAAGCTTTTACCGCAAAACATATGGATAAATCTTGTTTAGCACACACTTCATATCATCAAAAAAAGGTTGAAATCGTAAAAACAGAAAGATTTATTCTGAATAAATATTCTGAATTTCAGCCACTTAAAATTATTATTTTAGTTTACTGATTTTAGCATTTAGATTTCCCAACTTCCAGCTATTTTTGCCTGTGTTCATCTGAGGGAACAATAATATAAACCAACGGATATTTCCGGATAATTGTTATGAAGGAATGGTTGCATTAGCCATTTTATAAAACAGCTAAAAACAAACTGAAAATCAATATACAATAATCAACAAATACAATATTAATTTTTATTCTTATGAAAAATGAAAAAATAGACATGAGTAGGGAAACGGATACTTTCCGTGTCTCCCAAGAAGGAATGTATATTATTACAGGTACCAATTCAAGACATGGAATAACAGTATCTGCCGGAGTACGTGCAACAATTGTTCTACAAGATGCTAACTTATGTGATCTGGAAAACATGGGTGTTGCATTCCATATTGCGGAAGACTGTCATATCACGGTGATTCTTGAAGGAAACAATATGCTACACAGTGGCCGTGAAATGGCTGCAATCCAATCAAGAAAGAATTCCATCCTGATTATTAAAGGTGATGGGAAATTAATTGCGTACGGTGGAGAAGGTGCAGCTGGTATAGGATGCGGATATGCTACCGAATGTGGTGACATTATTATCGAAAGTGGAACGATAGAAGCCTATGCGGGTTATCAGTACGAGACTTCCTGGCGCGCGGGATCTGCAGGAATAGGCGGTGCCGGTCAATATGCAGGTCGAAAAAGCAAATGTGGAAACATAACTATTACAGGAGGAAAAATCATGGCTAAATGCGACAAAGGAAACTGGGATATTGGTCCGGGCGATGAAGGAACTTGTGGCAGTGTAAAAGTAGATAAGAATGCAATAGCTCCCGGAGTGCGTGTATATGGTTCTCATTTAGGTACAGAACAATACAGAGATTTGAAACACATACCTATATCCAATGCAGGATTGGTCATTCTCTTCCCATTTCTACCAATGCTTTTTATGAGACTTAATATGTTAAGCCAAGATCGCAGGGATTTCAATAGTAACGAATCAAAAGTACGAGCTATATTCATTTTACAACACCTCATGGCAAGTGAAGATAGGGAGTATGATGAAAAAGATCTGTTCCTCAACCGTTTGTTAATAAATTATCCCTTCAACGAGCCACTCCCTAAAAGAATGGAACTAAATCAAGATGAACTTAACACAATAGATTCTCTATTGGAAGCAGCAAAGACAAACTGGGAAAAAATGAGGAATACCTCAATGAGAGGTTTTCAAGAAGCTTTTTTGAGAAGAGCAGGATTTATAGAAAAGACTGAAAGGGAATGGGTTCTAACTGTAGAAGAACGTGCATTCGATATATTATTGGATAGCATTCCTTGGTCATACAAACTTGTACGGTTACCATGGATGGAAAATATACTTAAGGTTAACTGGAGATAAACTCCTGCTCTGACAACAGTTCAGAAATTCACTTTTACATTTAAATAATCAGTATAGAAGACCTTTATCTTCTATACTGATTAAAAATTTTATGCAATCGTTATTGAAGAATCCAAATAAACATCCTGAATGGTATTCAATAATTGAACACCCTCTTCCATTGGCTTTTGGAATGCTTTCCGTCCACTGATCAATCCCATTCCACCGGCACGTTTATTGATAACCGCTGTAACAACAGCATCACGCAAATCCGATTCTCCATGAGATTCACCACCGGAATTAATCAAACCGACACGCCCCATATAACCATTAGCAACCTGGTAGCGACAAAGATCGATAGGATGTGAAGTTGCGAGTTCAGAATGCATTCTTTCATCCGTTTTACCAAAATGGATAGCCGTGAATCCACCATTATTGGAAGGAAGCTTTTGCTTTACAATATCAGCCTTGATGGTCACTCCAATGTGGTTAGCCTGTCCGGTAAGGTCGGCTGCCGCATGATAATCAGTGCCATCTTTCTTAAAATCATTGTTTCTGAGATAACACCAGAGAATGGTTGCCATACCTAACTCATGAGCATATTCAAAAGCTTGTGATATCTCAATAATCTGACGACGACTTTGCTCCGAACCGAAATAGATAGTAGCACCAACAGCTACCGCACCCATATTCCATGCTTCTTTTACGGTTCCAAACATCACCTGATCATAAGAGTTTGGATAAGTAAGCAGTTCATTATGGTTCAGTTTTACAACGAAAGGTATCTTATGGGCATATTTACGGGCAACAGCCCCTAATATACCAAATGTGGATGCAACTGCATTACAACCTCCTTCGATTGCCAGTTTCACTATATTTTCAGGATCAAAATAGATCGGATTAGGAGCAAATGATGCTCCGGCTGTATGTTCTATATCCTGGTCGACCGGCAGAATGGATACATACCCGGTATTCGCCAAGCGTCCATGCCCGTACAAAGCCTGCAAGCTATTGAGGGTACGTACATTTCTGTCAGAGTCCACCCAGATTTTATCAATCGCATCAGGTCCAGGAACATGAATTAATTTCTTATCTATTGTCTTACACGTATGGTTCAGGTAATATTCTGCCTGTTGTCCCAACAAATCAACTGTTTTACTCATAATATATTCGTTTTTAATTTAGAATCATACTAAATAAACAGTTTCCCTTTGTCGATTGTTTATTAGTCTTCCGGGAAAGCCATAAGCATAATATGAATTATCGGTGATATTTTCCTTTATCTTTTACCAGTATCACCTTTAACTGCGGATCGAAGAGCATCTCGCGTCCTACGGAAGACAACAAAAGTTGTAACTGACTGCTACGATGTTCCCAAGTCAATAGATCTATGGAACGGTTCAGACTTTCTTTTATCTCAGTATACCAACATCCGGGAAAGGACAGAGCACTCACAACCTTTCTATCTACAATTTCCTGCAAGCCCTTAATAAAGCACTTCTGTTCTTTTCTGCTTAAATTATCCGGATCATCATAAGGTATATAATATGAAGTATAGTAACCATTTTGAGTAAAGACTTCCAAAGCTTTCCAATTTTGTCCTTCTATAATCAACCGTTCTTTCTTTATCTGAAAATATTCCATTAACTTATTCAAACTTGAAAGTGCCGTTATTCTATTCTCAAGGGTCAGATTCTTTATATCCAGCCAGATTTTATCCGGATAACGGCCTATCTCCCGGAATCCCATAAAAAGATACACATCAATGTCAATACGATTCCCACCACAAGATGAATTGTTTTCATAATCAGTTTCGATAAAAAATATTTGAAATAAGTTTTTATATCCCTGTTTGGGTAATGATATTGCCTGTTTGTAATGACAAATATAAGATTTTTATTCAGATAAAAGAATAGAAATAGACGAATCGCTTGTTTCATGCCTTAAAAATGGTACTTTAATCTGCAATTTATCTAATTACAAATACCATTAGCTGCCATAGCTTTACAACAAAAATAAATTTAAGAATATCCTTGGAACATCTTTGAGTATTCTCATTATCTCAAAATATGATTGTTATGTTATTGCACCACTCCTTTATGTCACTTATAGTTTAGAACGAAATATAGAGCAAGATCTACAGTATAAGTTCCTCTAATGAAAACATATTAAATAACCTTCTATTAACCATCTTTCAACATCCAGCTATTTATATGATTTTTTCCTTCATCATTTTTTGCTATTAAACTTTCCGAAACGCAAATGTTATTAGCCTGCTCATGAAATAAAGTTCATTCATTTTGGTGTATATTTAACCAATATTTTATAATTTTGCAGATGTATTTTTTGAATCTTTTGCGAGAAATATGAAAATATCTTTAAACATTAGACGAATTTTTCTTTTTACTGTCCTTTTCATCAGTAGCTCCGTAAGCAGGTGCCAGGTTTATAAATACATAGGACTGGAAAACGGCCTGAGCAACCAGAAAATATATTATATCCAAAAAGACCGAAGGGGATATATGTGGTTCCTAACCCAGGAAGGGGTAGACCGTTATGATGGAAAACATATTAAACACTACAATTTTTCAGATGACAGTATGAAACTGGATTCGAGAATTGCCTTGAATTGGCTCTATATGGACACTGGAAATGTATTATGGATAATCGGTCAAAAAGGTCGTATTTTCAAATATGATTCGCAGCATGATAAATTTAAACTAGTTTACGCACATCCGGAACTGATCAGAAATAAGTCGCAAGCATTCCTGAACCACGCATATTTGGATAAAAATGATAGAATCTGGCTATGCTGTAAAGATAGCATTACATGGTATGATATTCATACCGGAACGACTCTACATATACCGACGCCGGTCAACGGTGAAATAACCACCATTGAACAGACGGATGACAACCATTTCTTTATCGGTACAGGAAGTGGCCTGTTTCGCGTCCGGGCAGAAAAGACTGCGCTAAAGCAGGTAGCTGACGAAGCTGTGAAAAGTATTGATGCACCAGTACATGAACTCTATTATCATGCCGTTTCAAAACAACTGTTTGTGGGAAACTATAAAGAGGGAATACTTATATATGACATGGAGAAAACAGGAAAAGTCATCCCTTGTCAATCACCCAACAATGTAGAGATAAACCGGATCGTTGCTTTGAACCCTCATGAACTTCTAGTAGCCACTGGCGGGAAAGGTGTATACAAATTAGATGTGGACACATATATGAGTGAACCCTATATAACAGCTGATTATAGCAGTTATAACGGGATGAACGGAAACAATATCAATGATATTTATGTGGATGAGGAGGAACGCATCTGGCTTGCCAATTATCCTACCGGTATTACAATCCGCAACAACCGTTATAGGAGTTACGACCTGATAAGACATTCTCTCGGCAACAACCATTCACTGGCGAACGATCAAGTTCATGATGTAATGGAGGACAGTGATGGTGACCTCTGGTTTGCAACCAGTAATGGTATCAGCCTTTATCAGACGGACACCAAAGAATGGCATTCCTTCTTCAGTTCCTTTGACCCTATACCAGATGATAAGAATCATATCTTCTTAACACTCTGTGAAGTTTCTCCCGGTGTCATATGGGCCGGTGGTTTTACGTCAGATATATGTAGAATAGAAAAGAAGAAAGGATTTAACATAAGCTATCTATCTCCTACCACTATTGCAGGGGTACGTCCTGACCAATATATATATGACATCAAAAAAGATTCGAACAGTGATATTTGGTCCGGTGGATATTACCATTTGAAGCGCATCAATCTTGAGAACAAAAGTGTACGTTTATATCCAGGAGTAACTTCTATTACCACTATTCAGGAAAAAGACACCCGGCAAATGTGGATTGGGACAAGAATGGGACTCTACCAGCTTGACAAGGAATCGGGAATTTATCAATACGTTGACTTGCCTATTGAATCTCCTTATATATGCGCATTGTACCAAAGAGACGACGGTATCTTATATATCGGCACTCGTGGAGCCGGACTGCTTGTATATGACATCAATAAAAAGAAGTTTATCCACCAATATCGTACAGAAAACTGTGCACTGATTTCCGACAATATCTATACAATTCTTCCGCGCCAAGACGGGAGTTTGCTCATGGGTACAGAAAACGGAATCACCATTTACTCACCCAAAGCACACTCTTTCCGCAATTGGACAAGGGAACAAGGCTTGATGAGCATCAATTTTAATGCCGGCTCTGCTACCACCTACAGCAAAAACGCACTTGTTTTTGGTGGCAATGACGGTGCAGTCAGGTTTCCAACAGACATAGAGATACCAGAACCGCATTACTCGCGTTTGTTACTGCGCGATTTCATGATAGCCTATCATCCCGTATATCCGGGTGATGACGGTTCTCCGCTGGAAAAGGATATTGACGAAACTGACCGGCTAAAACTGACCTACGGACAAAACTCCTTTTCCCTTGACGTAGCTTCCATTAATTATGATTACCCTTCCAACATTCTGTATTCATGGAAGATTGACGGTTTTCATAAAGAATGGAGCCGTCCGAGCCTAGACAATCGAATTGTTGTAAGAAATCTGCCTCCCGGCAATTATACGTTACAGATTCGCGCCATATCCAATGAAGAAAAATATAAGACTTATGAGACAAGAAATATTCAGATTATCATAACGCCTCCAGCATGGGCCAGTATATGGGCTATGGCAGGATACGTGCTCTTGCTGGTACTGGTCACGAGTATCATATTCCGTATCATCATGTTACACAAGCAAAAGAAGGTTTCGGATGAAAAAACACGCTTTTTCATTAATACAGCCCACGACATACGCACACCGCTCACATTAATAAAGGCTCCACTGGAAGAAGTTATAGAAAACCATATGGTAACAGAGCAGGCATTACCGCATATAAATATGGCTCTTAAAAATGTGAATGCATTGCTCCAGCTGGCGACCAACCTGATAAATTTCGAACGGGTAGACGTCTACTCTTCCACCCTTTATGTTTCTGAATATGAATTGAATTCCTACATGGATAATGTTTGTGCTACTTTCCGCAAATATGCCGAAATGAAACATGTCAGGTTTGTTTACGAAAGCAATTTCGACTATTTGAATGTGTGGTTTGACAGTGACAAGATGGGATCTATTCTGAAGAATATCCTGTCAAATGCATTGAAGTATACACCTGAAGGTGGCAGCGTACACATTTATGCCTGCGAGGAAGGAAACTCTTGGAGCATCGAAGTGAGAGATACCGGAATCGGCATTCCCTCATGCGAACAGAAAAAATTGTTCAGGAATTGTTTCCGGGGTAGTAATGTCATTAACCTAAAAGTAACAGGTAGCGGAATCGGTCTGATGCTGGTATACAAACTGGTCAAGTTACATAAAGGCAGGATTCAAATTCAAAGTACTGAACATCAAGGCACATGCGTACAAATTACTTTCCCGAAAGGAAACAGTCATCTCCATAAAGCAAAATTTATTTCTCCTAAGACTTTGGATGAACATCCGGAGACTATCATACCCAGTAAAGATACTTCAGAAGCACCATTCATGGAAATATCTCAAGAAAGCAGTTCTTTACAACGTATCCTGATAGTAGAAGACAATGATGATTTGCGCAATTATCTTATTGATATGTTCAAAACGAGTTATAATGTCCAGTCCTGCCCGAATGGAAAGGAGGCATTGATCATAATACGGGAATTTAATCCGGATCTCGTCATATCCGACATAATGATGCCCGAAATGACCGGAGATGAACTCTGCTCAATTATAAAAGGAAATCTTGAGATGTCTCATATTCCGGTCCTTTTACTGACCGCACTGGGTGATGAGAAAAACATGCTCGAAGGATTGAAAACCGGAGCAGACGCCTACATCATCAAACCTTTCAGTGTGGGAATACTCAAGGCAACGGTTAAGAATATACTTGCAAATCGTGCTCTGCTCCGTCTGGTCTATAACAGCATCGAAGACAAAGAGCAGAGCCTTCCGACTAATTGCACCAATACCTTGGACTGGAAATTCATAGCCTCTGTCAAGGAATGCATAGAGAATAACATGGGAAATTCGGACTTCAATGTAGATATACTCAGTAGTCAGCACCACATGAGCCGTACAAGTTTTTTCAATAAATTAAAGGCATTGACCGGCTATGCTCCGGCTGATTACATCCGGATGATACGTTTGCAACATGCTGCAAAACTACTGAAACAAGGTGAATATACAATAACGGAGATTGCTGACATGATTGGATTTTTATCGGACGCTAAATACTTTCTCTTAAAGCGGTGCAAATTTACGATTCTTTTTGATATCACAAACATTTCTGCACAAAAAAACATTCTCTATGCCTAAATTAGTATATATACAAGAAGATTGACCGATGCAATGAAGCCTACACCATTACAAGTAAACAAAATCACTGCAAACTGAATCAGAAACAATTCATATATTTCCTCTCTCTTGTAATTTTCTAAATTCCTCTTTCAAGATATCAAGCTCATGTTGCGCCTCTTCTGAAACCGGGGGAGTGGGGCCAGAACGCGGAATATTTTGCTGAGAATCGAAATCTCCCACCGCAATGCCGTTACCAAAGAGGAAACTTTCTTTTTCCAAGCACAGGTTATAAACCCTGTCGTTATACATTTCCGTGTAGAGGCTGTCTATTTCCTCAAAATTCCCGTCTGCAGTTTTCACTTTGTCGGTAACGAGCAGTGCCTTGACAGGTTGTACGCCACGTTGTCTCGTTTGAACCGGATGGTCAGATGTCAAACGTATCCGCTTGCCGCTTTGGGTGACCAGCACAACTACTTTTTCTTCTATTCCAGAAATGATATTCATCACCCGGACGTCCTCTCCCGATACGGACAATACTTTATCTCCGGCACGAATCGCATTAATTCGTTTCTCCTGCCCGTCCGCCATGCGGATAAGGGTTTCCTGAGCAAAACACCTGCTGTCCTGATTATTCTGCTCCTTTCTTTTTTCCGAGTTCATTTTTCTTACTTCTTTAAGTTTAACGAAGTCTCGTTATTCAACAATTTGCATGGCACATTCTCCCAATTCGGTGGAAGCGCTTCATATATTCTATGTCATTGTTGCGCACCTTCCAATCTCCAATATCTATCTGCAAACAAGAATAAGACGTTTACAAAAGTAAGAAAAAAGCATTGCTTTGCAAATTTCAATTGCTTTTATTGTCTAAATCATCACTACGATTAAATAAGTGTTATAAGTCAAGTGTCATCTCATGAAGGGGCATTCGCGTTCCCACGAAGAGACACAATCGTTCCCATTAGGAGATACGATAGTGTCCATTAGGAGAAACTGCAGTTCCCATTAGGAGAAACTATCGTTCCCAATTAAAGGACACAACAGTTTCTAAGCATAGAAACGTCAGTTCCCTACCCATAGGACACTGCAATACACTATTTACCAATAAGATAATAATAGGATATTACATCAGAAAAGGCACTTTTCACTCCCCCCAATTATAGCCATCCACGTAATCATCGAAATAATCATCCAACTGGAGTCCGCATTCCTTGGCCAAATGAATGATAAATTGTTGGTCGGCAGGTTTTATTAGCCAAGCGCCTCTACGGGCAAGGTAGTAGTTCTTGCGTCCGAAGTGAGAAATGAGCCGCCATCTGAATGTATCGGAGACACTGACTGTCAGAGAACCCAACAGTTGCGTGAAACCTTTAGCATAACGCATCGCCTTGTTCGGACGATAATATTCGCATTTTCCCTTCATGGCTTGCAGTTTTTGAGGAGTCAGGGTGGGCAGGAACGGATATTTTACGGGAGCATGCTCCAAGGCTATGTGGCGCAGACAGGTAGAAGCCTTAGGGCAATCGGCAGATGCACATAAGCCAAAACCATAAGGCACCTGCGAGTAATCGAATGTTTCCATATCGTGTTTATTAATAATTGACGGCAAAGGTAAACAGAATAAATCGGGAAAAAGAGGAAAAGATTGAAAAGATTGAAAAGGAACAAAAGCTGGAAGTGACAGTAAGTAGTTTACCGTCACTTTTGTCAGCACTAAGAACATAGCTAATAATCAAGCAGATACCCCACACGAGTGACGGTAAAACATTTTGTCTACACTAATAACAGTCTATCTATCAACAAGATAATATAAAAGTGACGACAACCGCCATAAAAACAAACTTTCCAGTAAGTGATGAAAGTGGCATACCTAACAATAGTTATTTTATGCTGTTCAACATAAAAAGGCATATATATCCATACCATTACGGAAATATTTCCGTAATTTTGCAGCTCAAAAGGATAACATTACATTTACCCACTAACAAAATGAATATTATGGAATTGAACAAAACCTTTATTGACGGGCTTTGGAGCAAAGAAATCAATGTCAGTGATTTCGTTAGTAAAAACATCGCGCCTTACACTGGAGACGCATCCTTCCTGCAAGGACCTACCGAGCGCACGAAAAAAATCTGGGAACTTTGTCTGAAAGCACTCGAAGAGGAAAGAGCCAACAACGGCGTTCGTTCTCTCGATCCTCATACCGTATCTACCATTACTTCACATCAGGCCGGTTATATAGATAAGGAGAATGAACTTATCGTTGGCTTGCAGACGGATGAGCTGTTGAAACGTGCTATCAAGCCGTTCGGTGGCATCAACGTAGTGATGAAGGCTTGCCGCGAAAACGGCGTAGAAATAGATGATAAGGTAAAAGATATCTTTACCCATTATCGCAAGACACATAATGACGGCGTATTCGATGTATATACTGAAGAGATCCGCTCATTCCGTTCATTGGGTTTCCTCACCGGACTTCCCGATAACTATGCCCGCGGACGTATCATCGGTGATTACCGTCGTCTGGCACTTTACGGCATCGACCGCCTCATCGAAGCCAAAATGGAAGATTTACACAATCTGACCGGCCCGATGACTGATGACCGCATTCGCCTGCGTGAAGAAGTGGCAGAGCAGATCAAGGCTTTGAAAGATATTAAGATAATGGGCGAATATTACGGACTCGACCTCAGTCGTCCGGCTACTTCCGCACAGGAAGCCGTACAATGGGTGTACATGGCTTATCTGGCCGCTGTAAAAGAACAAGACGGTGCAGCCATGTCTCTGGGTAACGTTTCTTCGTTCCTCGACATCTTTATTGAATATGATCTGGCACACGGTAAAATAAATGAAACATTTGCCCAGGAGCTGATCGACCAGTTCGTTATCAAACTCCGCATGGTGCGCCATCTGCGTATGCAGTCATATAACGATATCTTTGCTGGAGACCCGACTTGGGTAACAGAAGCCATTGGCGGACGTTTCAACGACGGGCGTGTGAAGGTAACGAAGACTTCCTTCCGCTTCCTGCAAACACTGTATAACCTCGGTCCTTCTCCCGAACCGAACCTGACCATACTTTGGGGACCAGAACTCCCTGAAGGCTTCAAGGAATTCTGTGCACAAGTATCCGTAGATACCAGCTCCATCCAATACGAAAACGATAATCTGATGCGCGAAGTACGTAACTGCGATGATTACGGTATCGCCTGCTGCGTATCCTATCAGGCTATCGGTAAGCAAATTCAGTTCTTCGGCGCACGTGCCAACCTGGCAAAGGCCCTGCTGCTTGCCATCAACGGTGGACGTTGCGAAAACACCGGTACCGTCATGGTAAAAGGTATTCCTGTATTGACCGGTGAAACATTGAAGTTTGAGGAAGTTATGTCGAACTATAAGAAAGTGCTGACCGAAATTGCCCGTGTCTACAATGAGGCAATGAACATCATCCACTTCATGCATGATAAATATTATTACGAAAAGGCTCAGATGGCATTTATCGATACGAATCCACGCATTAATCTGGCTTATGGTGTAGCAGGTCTTTCCATTGCCATCGACTCACTGTCGGCCATCAAGAATGCAAAGGTTACAGCCCGTCGTAACGACATCGGCTTGACGGAAGGTTTTGATATCGACGGTACATTCCCATGTTTCGGTAACAATGACGACCGTGTAGACCACCTCGGTGTAGACTTGGTATATTATTTCAGCGAAGAACTGAAAAAATTGCCCGTTTACAAGAATGCTCGTCCTACCCTTTCATTGCTGACGATTACTTCTAATGTAATGTACGGTAAGAAAACAGGTGCTACTCCTGACGGACGTGCCAAGGGTGTAGCTTTCGCCCCGGGTGCTAACCCGATGCACGGACGCGATAAGAACGGTGCCATCGCCTCGTTGAGTTCCGTAGCCAAGTTGCGTTATCGTGACTCACAGGACGGTATCAGCAATACGTTCTCTATCGTTCCGAAATCTCTCGGCCCAACACCGGAAGACCGTGTTGAAAACCTAGTAACAATGATGGACGGTTACTTTACTAAAGGTGCACACCACCTGAACGTAAATGTGCTGAATCGTGAAATGCTGGAAGATGCCATGGAGCATCCGGAGAAGTATCCGCAACTCACAATTCGTGTTTCCGGCTATGCTGTGAACTTTGTGAAGCTGAGCCGCGAGCATCAATTAGAGGTTATCAGCCGTAGTTTCCACGAAAGAATGTAATATGATAAACGTACACTCCTACGAAAGTATGGGAACATTCGACGGGCCGGGTCTCCGGCTCGTCGTTTTCCTGCAAGGCTGTCCGTTCCGCTGTTTGTATTGTGCCAACCCGGATACGATGGAGGCAAAAGGGGGTACACCTACCCCACCGGAAGAAATTCTGCAAATGGCTATCAGCCAGAAAGCCTTTTTCGGGAAAAAGGGTGGCATCACATTCTCGGGCGGTGAACCCACATTGCAGGCCGAAGTGCTTATACCCCTGTTCAAAGATTTGAAAGCAAACGGCATTCACATCTGCCTGGATACCAATGGCGGCATCCGGAATGAAAAAGTAGAAGAACTATTGAGCCTGACGGATTTAGTGCTGCTGGACCTCAAAGAATTCAATCCCGAACGCCATAAGAAGCTGACCGGATGCGGCAATACAAAAACTTTGCATACGGCTGCTTGGCTGGAGGAACAGAACCGACCTTTCTGGCTACGCTATGTATTAGTACCGGGATATAGTGATTTCGAGGAAGACATTCGCAGTTTAGGCGAACATCTCGGCCCATATAAAAGTATACAGCGAGTAGAAATTCTTCCTTATCATCGTCTGGGCGTGCACAAGTACGAAGCTATGGGATGGGATTACCAATTGAAAGAGGTAAAAGAAAACACTCCCGAACAACTGGAACGTGCAGAAAAGCTATTCAAGGAATACTTTGAAACGGTTATAGTAAACTAAAATAAAGGAGCGATAGGGCGATAAAGTGACAGAGTGGTAAGGTGATAGAGTGGTAAGGTGATAGAGTGGTAAGGTGATAGAGTGGTAAGGTGATAGAGTGGTAAGGTGATAGAGTGGTAGGGTGATAAAGTAGCTGCGCTGTATATCACAGAGCGTTATCTCACTATCACTCTATCACTTTATCACCTTACCACTCTATCACTCTTTATTCATACTGATTAGTAAGTCAGACGGATACCTGCCTGCAACGTAAAGTTCGTCGGATTTTCCTTTCGTATAGTCTCTATCGGAGAACCATCGTCAAAGAAATAGGAAACACCTGGCTCTACATATATTCCCACTCTATTACTAATATTATATTGAGCGCCTACCGCACCCATTACCGAAAGTTGCACAGGCTTCACTGTCTCCTTTTCACTTCCTACCTTACCATAGACGCACTTCTCTATTGCACCACCGGCAGATACATACACCGTGAAACGTTTATCATTAACGAAACTCCAGTTCGCACGCACCGGAATACCGATATAGTGCAGTTTCTGATCTGTTTTTTCCGAACTGTTTTCATAAGTTATCTCAGACGACAGCATCGTATAAGTCACACCGGTTTCCACCGAGAAGTTTTTTCGGCAATGCTTTCCGCACCGATACACCGAAACTGAGCGGTTGCTTATGCTTGATATCCTTAACCTGACGCAAATTTTTCCGCAAATAAGGCACACCACCTTCAAAAACAAGTTCTTGTCCATCAGGAATATTCAGAATACCGTTAGATACATCCGGCAAGTCTAACTTATCACTAAACATCGGACCGGAGCTAGGATCGGCCTGCATATCATTTCCCATTGTATTCATGGCAAGTGCTCCTGTATTTCCAACAGACATACCAATCGCCCAACCTTTATTTTTCGTAGAAGATTTCTTTTCGGTCGGCAAATGCAGTTTGTCTCTGCTGGAAGGACGGTATACCTCGCGCTCCTTTCCTTTAGAAGTTGAAGAAGAGTTTGATGGAACGACATCGTCTCCATTCGCCTTTTCTGTGAGCACTTCAGTGTCCTTTTCCTGTATCTGTGCACCCATTTCCGATATATTCTTTTCTGTTTCCAAATGTTGTGCCACAAGAGCTTGACGAGAGCTTTCCTGCTCAATCACCCTTCTGATAACAAACTCCGGTTCTTCTCCCTGCACATCCGGCTCTGCAGGTGCAGGCAGCGCATCAGGTATAGCTGCTAAAGCCGGTTCGGCCGCACGACGCACATCGTCCACTACCGGACTTTGCAGCAACCAAAGACTGACGGACGACACAGCCACCAGCGCAACCGCCGCAGCCGTCATCGCCCAACGGCGGAACAGAATCTTTTTCTTTGTCCCGACAACAGACATGGGTGCAGAAGTCGGCAACGCCTTCTCCAATCGCTCCCAGCCGGCATCAGGTAGCGGCTCGGAGTAATCATCCAACCGTTCCTTTATCTTTTTCAACCACAATTCATCATCTTTCATCATACGTCCTTTCCTTTAAGCATTGTTTTTCATCCACTCCCGCACTTTAGTAGCCAAAGTAGCTTTGGCACGCGTCAGCTGCGAAGCTGATGATTTCTCATTAATTCCCAGCATCTGGGCAATTTCCCTATGAGATTTATCTTCAAATATATACAAGTTGAATACGGTGCGATAACCAACAGGCAATTCACTGATAAACTGCATCAGCACCTTCTGAGGAATAGTATCCACTGTCGAAGCATCAGGTTCTTCGTACGTTTCGGGTACGTTATCCAATCCTTCCGACTGGTTTATTACATCATTCTTGCGCAAGTATTGCAGCGCCGTATTCACCATAACACGCTCCATCCACGCCCGCAAGGAACCATCACCCCGCCAAGTGAATTTATCAAAAGAATCGAAAAGTTTCAGGAAACCGTCGTGCATCAGGTCTTCTGCCGTTTCACGGTCGCCCGCATAACGGAGGCACACGCTGAGCATTCGCCCAGCATAGCGCTCGTACAGTTCTTTCCTGGCAAGGTTATCTCCTTGCCTGCATCGTCCTGCCAGTTCCTGTTCTTCCATTCTTTCCTTTGACACGCGTTTACCTTATAAATGCAGCAAAGATAGAAATACTGCACGTAGCGAACAAGAAATTAATTCTTTTGTTTCTTTAACAGTCAGACGTGCAGTATTTCCCCTCATCACGCATTTCTAAAATACATGGGAAAAATAAGATTAACTCCAAAAACATGCAATTGATGAAAAAGCTGAGATTTTATTCGGTAATACTTCTGCTTACGTTTTTAGCAGTATCGATGTTACAGTCTTGTCTGAGTGATGCTGATGACACTTCTAATGGTACTCTTTTTACAATTGGTACCATAAAGGTTATTGAAGATAAGGAATACTATTTTAATCTGGATGACGGTGAAAAGATGTATCCCAGCGATACAACATATATACATAACTATACTGTGAATGACGACCAACGCGTCTTCATTCATTTTCTTCCATTGGAAGAAAGTATTCCGGGATATAAGTATAACGTAAAACTGATCCAAATAGAAGACATTCTGACAAAGGATATCATTCCGCTGACTGAGGAGACTGCCGACAGTATTGGTAATGACCGTATTAATGTCGTCGAGTTGTGGATTACAGGAAATTATCTAAACATAGAACATCAATTCTTCCACAACAATAATAGCAGTAAAAAACACATGTTGAATCTGGTCATCAATCAAACAGAGCAAGCATCTGCCTCGGAAGATGATTATCTCACATTGGAGTTCCGCCACAATGCTTATGATGATGAACCACGCACACTGGGTTGGGGAGTTGTGTCATTCAGATTGAAAGAGATAGCTAATCAACTGGCAGGAAAGAAGGGATTAAAAATTATCGTGAATACGATTTACGACGGAAAACAAACTTATACGGTGGACTTGAAAAAATAGCAGATCAAGTTAAACGAAAAGATATCGACCTAAACTATGACCTATTGAAGACGGAGAGGGTGCATTCCTAAAATGGAAGCACCCTCTTTTATTCATCAAAACTTTAATCTAAAAGTTTATTTATCATTGCCAATAACTTTCCATACGATAGCACTAAGTACAGCTCCTACAAACGGAGCTACAATGAACAGCCATAACTGAGAAAGAGCTGCACCACCCTCGAATAAAGCAGGACCAATACTTCTTGCAGGATTTACCGAAGTTCCTGTAATCGGAATACATACAATGTGAACCAATACCAAGGACAAACCGATAGCCAGCCCTGCAAAGTTACCCGCACCTTTCTTTGAATCAGTAGTTCCCAGCACTACCAATACAAAAATAAAAGTGAATACCATCTCTGCAATAAAAGCTTGTAACATTTCTCCATCACCGAACCCATTGGAACCGGTTGCAGTAGGTCCGTCATGCCCACCAGTAGATACCAAAGCAAAAAGAATTGCAGAACCGAGAATAGCGCCAATCACTTGGAATATCATATACAGAGCGGTATCTTTGCCACCCATCCTACCCGACATGAATACGCCTAAAGTTATAGCAGGATTAATGTGACACCCGGAAATACCGCCTATGGTATAAGCCATAGCTACAACAGACAAACCAAAAGCAAACGCTACACCAAGTGTTCCTACACCAGCGCTCACTGCTCCCGCTGCGCTTCCGGCAAATACTGCACTACCACAGCCCATCAATACCAGAACCATCGTTCCTACCATTTCAGCAATGTACTTTTTTTTCATAAGAATTAATCATTTATAAAATTAAACAATATTAATTATCAAGAACAAAGTAACAAAAAGCAATCACAAAAAACAAGCTATTGGAGATATAAACAAATAAAAAACTGTATTTATAACCGTACCAGGATGCGGAACACTTTACCCGGATTAGCTGCCCACTCCGTCATTGCTTCCAATGCATTTTCGGGCACTGCCACTTTCGTGATTAATTCTTCTACCGGACAAGTCCCCGCCTTCATATAGTTAATTACCGCACGGAAGTCAGCCGGCAATGCATTTCTGGAGCCTCGTATATCCAATTCTTTCTGAACAAAATATTTCGTTTGAAAAGCGACTTCACTCTTCGCATAACCAATGCAGACTACACGGCCGCAGAAAGCAACTTCATCTACAGCCATTACGTAAGTCACAGGACTACCGACAGCCTCAATCACAACATCAGCCCCAAAGCCTTTCGTAATCTCCTGTATCCGTCCATGTACATCTTCTGTTTTAGAGTTAACCGTATGAGAGGCTCCCATTCTCCGAGCCAACTCCAACTTCTCATCATCCAGATCCACAGCAATAACAACGGCACCTCTGAGAGCAGCACGTACAATAGCACCTATACCAATCATACCACACCCGATAACCATCACATATTCATTGTCAATCACCTGACCGCGTGAGACAGCATGAAATCCCACACTCATCGGCTCAATCAGAGCACAATCACGAGGAGAGATATCACCTGCCGGAATTATTTTAGTCCAAGGCAATACAGCATACTCACACATCACACCATTCCGCTGCACTCCCAATGTTTCATTATGTTCACAGGCATTGACACGACCATTACGGCACGAAGCACACTTACCACAATTAGTATATGGATTCAGAGTCACATTCATTCCTTTTTCGAAACCTGCCGGAACATCCGGACCTATTTCTTCAATTACCGCGCCCACTTCATGTCCCGGCACTACAGGTAATTTCACCATCGGGTTACGTCCCAGGAAGGTGTTCAAATCGGAACCACAAAAACCTACATATTTAATTCTCACCAACACCTCACCGGCACCAACCACCGGTTTTTCAAGTTCAACCACCTTCATTTCAGAGGGATTGACTATTTGAACTGCTTTCATTTTATATATTTGAAATTAATTGTTTAATCAATAACCTTATAACCTTTCCAGCCATAGTAGGCACAGAAAATAAAGCAAATCATCGGCACACAATAAGCTGCATAATAGATATGCTCATTGGCATGCATGAAATAAGCCGTCAGTTGAGGGAGACATGCATTGCCGACAATAGCCATCACGAGAAAAGCCGAACCACTTTTTGTCTGGTCGCCCAATCCCTTCAAAGCCAGAGAAAACTGTGTGGGATACATAATAGACATGAAGAAAGAGATAGCCAACATAGCATATAATCCTACCATACCTCCCCAAATCATTACCACTCCGCACAAAAGAATATTCATTAAGGAATAAACCAACAACATATCCTGCGGACGGAACTTCACCATCAATCCTGTACCAATCCAGCGTCCTACAAGGAAAGCAAGCATATAAAGTCCGAAGAAAGTTGTTGCGGTTTCTTCCGGAAGTCCTGCATAAGAACAGCAATAGACAAGAAACAAACTGTTGATCGCTGTCTGTCCGCCATTATAAAAGAACTGCGCAATTACCCCCCAACGCAAGTGTGAATGTTTCAGCACACCAAAATCAATCAACTTTTCTTTCTTTGCACCTGAAGAAGGAGTTTTACTTTCATCCCCTATCTGTGGCAATTTAGAAAATACGAATACTACAGCTATGATAATCAGCAATAAAGCCAGCATCAGATAAGGAAACTTCATGGCATCCGTCTCTACCTGTATATAAGCCTGCCAGCCACCCGGATAATCAACAGGCAATGTATCACGCGTATAATGCGTGCCGCTCAGAATCAGTTTACTCAGAAACATAGCAGAAATAAAGGCTCCGAGTCCGTTGAAAGATTGCGCCAGGTTCAGCCGTCGCGGTGCTGTTTCGGGCGCACCCAAAACGGTAACATACGGATTGGCAGCAGTCTCCAGGAAACACATACCGGTAGCAATGATAAAGAATATGCAGAGGTAGGCCCAATAGGCTTTCAGCATGGCAGCCGGGAAAAAGAGCAAGCCACCCAATGCCGCCAACAATAAACCGAAAATAATGCCTGCTTTGTAGCTATAACGCTTCATGAACATAGCTATCGGGATCGGAAAAATAAAGTAAGCAAGCCAATAAGCAGTTTCTGTAAATGACGCCTCAAAGGTGTTTAATTCACAAGTTTTCATCAACTGCCGTATCATTGTAGGAAGCAGATTACTGCTAATTGCCCAAAGAAAAAAAAGGCAGAAGACCAGGGCCAAAGGTATCGTATAAGTATTTTTTTTCATGGTATTATTATCTTCTTATTCAGACATGTTTTTGATATATGGCAATATGGGAAGATCTGTAAATCCATAGAACTTCCGGGCATTCCCTCCGAGGAATAACCTTTTCTCATCTTCCTGCAAATCGGGTGATTTCACTATAAAATCATACGACATCTTGTAAGTGATTGCGGTAATGGTACGCGGGTAATCCGATCCCCACATCAGCTTTTCCATCCCGACCAGTTCGGCAGCTTCCCGTATAGCTTTTACTGCTCCCCTAAAGGGATAGAATTCATCATTGAAAAGCCAGGTGATTCCTCCGGATTCAATCATCACATTGGGATGAAGGGCTAACCGTATCTGTTCTTTCCAATCCGGACGCGTCACCATTCCGAAATGCCCGATAGCAATTCTCAGCCGGGGACATTCCTGAATGACCTCCTGCATTTCGGGAATTTGCGTTGCTCCGTCCGCCAAGTCAATAGAAAGCATCACATCCCGTTCTTCCATATAATGGAACATCTGCATCATTTCTTCACTATTCAGCATCACCCGCCCTTCTCTAAGCAACAGGCGTTGAGCCGGAATCTTAATAGCTTTAAAGCCTCTTGCTATCAGTTCTTTTGCCTGTACCAGAAACCCGGGTTTACGAAACTCACACATTCCGCAAACAAAGAAACGGCCGGGATAACGGGAAACAACCTCTGCCAGATATTCATTCTGAATACCGTCTATAAATTCTTGCGTAATGACGGCAGCAGATACTTGTGCATAATCCATGTTCGACAGGAAAACTTCTGCACTGTTCACCCCGTCCACCATAAAGGGAGGAACCATCTGACGGATTTCTCCCATAAACAACGAGCGCCCGTTATCCAGCGTACGAATGGGTAGATCATCTACCACTGTATCTTGCCGTAACCATAAATGGGCATGCGCATCAATTATTGTATAGTCCATATAGACAGCTATTTTTTAAGAGTTAGCCCAACTTACACGTTGCTGTTCCCCAATAATTTCCCGTACTTCATGTACCAATTCCCAGTCAATCGGTTCTTCTATAAAGGATACGTTCTTCTTTACATTCAGCGGATTAGCCGTACTGAACAAAGTGGTCGCAATTCGTGAATTACTTACAGAAAATTGCATAGCCAGTTTTTCTATAGGATAGTCCTTTGCCTTACAGTGTTCCATTGCTTTACGGCAAGCCTCCACCAGTGATTCAGGAGCCGGATGCCATTCAGGAACGCCACGCTCGCTCAATAATCCCATTGAAAGCGGAGAAGCGTTGATCACTCCTACTCCTTTCGACTCAAAATAATCAAGAAAATCAATCAGTTTATCATCGCACAAACAATAATGGCAGAAATTAAGAACCGATTCTACCGTACCACTCGGCGAGTGATCAATCACCCACTTCAGGTTTTCAAGTTGTAAGTCGGTGATCCCCACATGCCCAACAATACCCTTCTCGCGTAATCCGACTAATGCCGGTAATGTTTCATTTACAATCTGATTCAGATCGGCAAACTCAATATCATGTACATTTATCAAATCGATAAAGTCAATGTTCAGACGCTCCATACTCTCATACACACTCTCTACTGCGCGTTTTGCAGAATAATCCCAGGTATTGACCCCATCTTTTCCATAACGTCCCACTTTAGTAGAGAGATAGTATCGGTCGCGCGGAACATCTTTCAAGGCTTTCCCTAAAACAGTTTCAGCTTTATAGTGCCCATAATAGGGAGAAACATCTATAAAATTCATGCCTGTTTCGATGGCAGTAAACACAGACTCAATTCCTTCTTTCTCTTTAATATCATGGAAAACTCCTCCCAAAGAAGAAGCTCCAAAGCTGAGAGATGACACTTTCATCCCTGTCTTTCCGATTTCATGGTATTGCATATCAATTAAATTTAAAAGTTTTTAGATACGGCAAAAATAGGGCAAGAATAATTTCAAGACAGCATGTAAAGTACAAAAACAACACGTAATGGTTTACGTAAAAAAAACATCCTTTCATACCATCTTTTATCTGGGAATATGCTTTCTTTGTAAGTGAATCTAATAGCAGACTTTAAAATGGAATACCAGAAACATACTTCACTTAAAGATCTCGCCAAAGCATTAGGCGTATCCATTCCCACTGTATCCAGGGCACTAAAAGACAGTCCGGAAATCAGCAGTGAACTTCGTGCAAAAGTCAAAAAGCTGGCCAAAGAGATGAATTACCGTCCCAATCCTTTTGCCATGAGTCTGCGAAAAAACACTCCGCGTATCATCGGAGTCGTTGTGCCGGATATCGTTACCCATTTCTTCGCATCCATCCTGAACGGAATAGAAAACATGGCAGTAGCTAACGGATATTTCGTTATTATTACCACTTCACATGAAGCATACGAATACGAGAAAAGGAATATCGAAAATCTGGTAAATATGCGAGTAGAAGGCATTATCGCCTGCCTGTCTCAGGAAACAAGAGACTATTCACATCTTGCCGCCTTAAAGGACATTAATATGCCACTTATCTTGTTCGACCGTGTTTGCCTGACCGACCAGTTTTCGTCGGTAGTAGCAGATGGTGTACAATCCGCACAAATGGCTACCCAACATTTATTGGATACCGGCAGCAAGCGGGTAGCTTTTATCGGAGGAGCCAATCATTTGGATATCGTAACCAAACGAAAGCATGGCTATCTGGAAGCTCTGCGCGACAATCACATTCCTATCGAAAAAGAACTGGTAATCTGCCGGAAGATAGATTATGAGGAAGGCAAAATAGCTACGGAAACTTTATTATCTCTCCCGCAACCACCTGATGCCATCCTTGCCATGAATGATACATTAGCTTTTGCCGCCATAGAGGTTATTAAAGAACATAGACTTCGTATCCCCGAAGATATAGCCATCATCGGATATACAGATGAACAACATGCCAATTATGTAGAACCGAAATTATCAGCTGTATCACATCAGACTTATAAAATGGGAGAAACGGCTTGTCAATTACTTATAGATCAAATCAAAGGGGATAAAACAGTCAGACAAGTGATTATTCCGACAAATTTGCAAATCAGGGAAAGTAGTAGAAAGAAATGAGAAAATGGCTTCTCAACCTGCGGAGAGACGGGGATTCGAACCCCGGATACCCTTTAGGGGTATACACGCTTTCCAGGCGTGCCTCTTCAACCACTCGAGCACCTCTCCTTATTCGGAGCGCGAAGATAGAGGAAGTTTTCGGAATAACAAAATTCCAAACCAACTTTATTTCAAGATTACAGTTGTGTTACCTGATCATTTTAGTCGCACATCCCACGAGTTTTTCGCAATATCTATTTCAAAACTTTACATATCAGCCTTCCATTAAATACCGTTTCTTATAGTTATTTGTATAGACGGCTTACCATTAACAAAAATCTTCTCCTCCAAATAATTCTTTTTGTGAAAAATGAGTATATCATTACTTTGAACTTTTATTTCATATTTTCCATCTTTATCCGTAACAACAAGTATTTTCTTTTGTAGTGTTGAGAAAATATTTACTCCTTGTATCGGAGTTGCTTGTGTATCGCGAACAATGCCTTTAACAGTAATAACTGCTTCTCCGCAACTGTTCATTGTATCCAAAACCGTTTCTTTGACCTGGTAAGTTGTATCCTGAAATCCAATCTGAACTGTATCTCTCAAGAATATTTTATCCGAAGAATCTCCCACTTGTAATTCAAAATCTCCAGACTCTAGAACCATTTTTCCTTGATTATTAGTAAAAGCCAAATCTTGAATCGCAACATTCAAAGAAACCTCTATTGTTTCCTTAGGTTTTAGAAAAACCTTGGCAAAAGCTTTCAACTGTTTTACAGGAGTTACTACAGAACTATAAAGATCGCGTACATAAAGTTGCGGAACCACCTGTCCCGCTCTCTCGCCGATATTTCTTATACATACAGACAACATTATCGAATCTTCGCGTTGCTCAATCTTCATATCCTCATAATCAAAAGCCGTATAGCTCAATCCATGTCCAAAAGCCCATAATGGTTTTGGAGAAGAAAAAACGTAATCTCTTCCCGGCACTTCATAACTTCCCGGTTGACGGTAGTAACCATGATCAGTAGGAAGATAATTGTAATGAGCTGGAAGATGACCCGCACTTTGAGGAAAAGAAACGGGAAGACGACCTGATGGGACTGTTTTTCCAAAGAGAATATCTGCCACAGCATTTCCTCCTTGTTCTCCGGCATACCACTGGACAAGAATAGTTGGTACATGTTTCTTTTCCCAAGGAATGGAAAAAGGCTTACCGGTAACCATTACCAAGATCAAAGGCTTACCAGTAGCATGAACATCCCGAATCAATTTCTCCTGAGCTCCTGAAAGAGATAAATCGGTCAAGTCAAAACCTTCACCACAATTCACTTCCCTGTAGTTCCTAGCCAACGAGGCACTAGCACTGCCACAAAACAACACTGCCACATCGCTAGCTCGTGCAGCAGCTACTGCAGCAGCAATATTAGTGGTATCTAATGACATAATGCTACACCCTTTGGCATAACGAACTTGTACACCAGTACCTGCAAGCAATGAACGTATCCCTGCAAGAGGGGTAACCCCGTCTTTATTGTCACGGCTCCATGTATAATCTCCAAACTGTACCTGGTCCGCATTAGGCCCTATAACTGCTATCGACTTCAACTTAGAAGGAACAAGTGGCAGTAAATCCCCGTCATTTTTCAACAGCACAACCGATTCATCTGCAATACGACGTGCCAATTGCCTGTTTTCAGAAACATGTAACTGGTCCGCCTGTACCACTTTTCCATAAGGATTCTCAAAAAGGCCAATCCGAAATTTTGCAAGTAATACTCTATATACAGCCGTATCGACTAATGCCTCATCTACTTTTCCTTGTTCTATCAAAGGAACCAGATAAGGATAGCATTCACTGGATGCCTCCACATCTAGTCCTGCAGTAAGTGCTTGCACGGCAGCTTCTGATAAAGTTGATGCAGTATGATGAAAAGTATGTAACATATCAATAGCTCCCCAATCGGAATATACATACCCCCCAAATCCCCAACGGCGACGCAAAACTTCCGTCAGCAAATAATAAGAAGCTGAATTAGGAATTCTATTCCAAGAATTATAAGTAGACATAACAGCTTGTATCGGTAAAGTCGTTATAACTCGCTTGAACGGATACAAATAAACATCATGTAACTCGCCTATACCACAATGAACAGAAGCCAAATTCAATCCTCCCGTCGGATTGCCATGCGGACCATAATGTTTCAACATGGGCGAAATTCCATTATCCAAATATCCCCTTACCTCTTCACAAGCTAAAATTGCATTCAAAAACGGGTCTTCTCCGTAACTCTCTTCCACTCTGCCCCAACGCATATCCCGAACCACATCAATGCAAGGCCCCAGTACTTGCCGTATGCCTTGATAATGTAACTCGGCAGATATTCCAGCTGACTTCTGATAAGCTAATGAAGGATTAAAGGTGGCTGCCAGAGCTATATTCTGAGGATAAATCACAGCCCTCATGGACAGAGCCATGTAAAGACTATATTCTATATTCCTGAGGATAAATCTGACAGAACCCTCATGGACAGAAATCCCCATTGTCCTGAACAAAATCTTTCTCTTCATTCAGCGTCCGTCAAAATATGTCCAGGTATGACCGAGCCGCAGTAAATGCTTCAACATATTTTTATTCCCTGAATCCGGTGGAAAACCATAAAATGATATTAAAAATCAATTGTTTTCTTTGCATATAAATATTCTTATTAAAGATAGATGTTTATTGTTTTTTTAACCATTTCTCCACCCACCATCGGGATCTCAAATAATACATCCAGTCGCTATTGTTTGTTTTGGCTGCTAAATGATTATGTCCGTTCATATCTAAAACATATCCATCAGGATTCTGCATAAAACGTGTTTTGAATACACTTCCTCCAAGCATTTGCGCATCACTCTAAAGTAAGTACACTCATCACAAACTCTTTGTAAGGCAGCTTCGATTTTCAGGAAAATGGACAAAACGAAGACATTCAAAAACCACGGAAATTTTTGCTTCACCCCTCTATCTATCCTTTATAATCGCAACCGCACTCAAAAAGCGTTCGATTTTCAGGGAAAAGGACAAAACGAAACAAAAAAAAGTTTTGTAATGACCTCTGTTTCGGCTTTATAATTTCATAAAAAATGGCTTTATAACGGCATTAAAATAAGGCTCAAAAGTTTGGCCTTCTGCTTGAAAAATTGTATCTTTGTTCAGTGCTAAGCAGCTGTTTTATGAACTAATTTTTCCTGTTTCTTATACAGCATCATGTCTGTATATTCGGCAGAATAATTCATGTGGGCATTGAATTCCTTTTTTGTACAACCCTCAAAAGGATTGCCAATGGTTTGTTTGCTCCAATCCATTCACACAGTTCAAGTATGGAGGATTTATTGGATGTGAAATAAACGAAGGAATGCTTTTCGAGTATCTTTAAAACATCCAAATAATCAGACAAGCGCCAATACATATTGTACGTACCAACATCAGTGGAAAGATAAGGCGGATCAATTAAAAAGACGACTCCGGGAACATCCTTATATTGGTTGAATACTGCTTTGTAGTCGCATGATACAATTTCAAGCCCTTTTAAGTAGTCAGAAGACTCCGGATAACCGGTCTTGCGAATGTTGTTATAAAGGACTTCCTTGCGCATTTCGGCTACAGACAATTTATACTTCATGGAGAACATTAGTGAGGATGATAAGGTTATAAAATCCACGTATCCAACATTTAGTTCTTCTTCCTCGATACGTTTAAAAATGCGTTCTCTAAGTTCCCCTTTAATTGGTTTATGTTTGGGTATCGAATTACCCACCAGCTCCCTAATATCGGCAAGCAGTTTATTTGTCTGTGGGATATTTTTCAGTCTGAACCGGTAGTTGTCGAAGTCATTGTAGACAACAGTAGCATCGGGCTTGCTTCTTTTGGCTATATGCGAAAGAAGTCCGGAACCGCCAAACAAGTCCACAAACACGGTATCTTCAGGGAACTGTTCCAAAACTTTAATAAACTCTTTAGCAAACATTCTTTTTTTTTGGCCTACAAATGGCAGTGGTGCAGATAAATTCATATTCTTCATACGTTCAAGTCAAATTTAATGTTTTCAACTCCGGATAACAGTTCCAGAGTCCGGTCAATGTTATTTTCATATATATGCACATTTCCAAGGTCAAGGGTTATGGACTTCAGGGGAAGCTCCACCTGCCTTGCCATCAGATAAAGATGATAAATATCAGCCGGAAGCCCAAGGTTCGCATCAGAACTACGCTGATATGCAGATAGCACCAATTCTCCCTCATCAATTTGGAACTGCACAAGACTCAGGCAGGGTGCCTGGTTGCTTTCCACCCCGGTTTCTCCAAGAAACAGGACATAATTCTTGCTGTTGCGCTTTTCCCGGTTAATCCTGGTTATGAGGGGTGGAAGCTTTTCAAAGTAAGTTGGATAGCTGTTTACAAGGGTATGGCCGCAATAATCCCACCAGGTAATCCCTGCCTCTTTGTATTTTTCCACATCCCGGACTCCTTGCATAAACAGTTTCAATTCCTCTTTCAGCTTTTTCCTGGCTATCCCGTGGCTTTCAAATATGTCAAGTAAATCAGCGGGGGTTAGCATGAGCCTTTCGTTTAATAGATACTTGATACGCCCTTTCCTATTGGTCTGGATTTTGCCCGTTTGGAGTATCTTGTCTAATGTCTGGTAATACTTATTCATGAGCTTTATTTTTGGTTGTACAAAGGTAGCTCTACCGGACAACACAAGGCATCCCCGGCACATCAATCACACTGCACCGAGCGTGCAGTGCTTTCCAAACCGTTTGATAACATCATACACCTTACGTTCGCTTACCGAATATTTATTTGCCAAAAACGCCACTGCATAAGTGGTCTTTTCACCTTGTTTTTTCATGACCTCATACTCCGTATATAAGTCTATGAATCGAAGGTCATCCTGCTTGCCGCCCAAACTTATAAGCATTTCAAGCGGTTCTCTGTTAAATTTAAGTGCTTCAAACAATGTCATATCCAATCATTTTTGTACTTTTGCAATGCCAATCATTTATTTAATGCGTAAAAACGCCACGAGAGTGCGGCAGAGGGCATTGCCCCCGGTCGCGCACTCTCGTGGCGTTTTGTGTTAATAAATGATTGGCGTCTATATTAACAGGCCGGGGGCTTTTTTTATCCCTCCCCCGAAGGGATTGTCAATCACTCAATCCGATATAATTCCAAATTGAACTTGTCCTTTTTTTCCCAGCCTTCAGCCAGAACTGTCTGAATGAATCCTACTGCTTTTGTATAGAAATCTTTCAGTTCTTCTAACTGAGTAAAAGTATGGTATTCCGGTTGTTCATCCGAACCAAACTTAAACGTCACTGGCAGGGTTTCTCCGCCCGTCTGAACGGCCAAATCGTATGCTGCCTTATAGTTGTACTGGTTCTCCACAGAAAGCCATACATGGGCACCATTATAGGCGAATCCGGATAGGATAGCCGCATCAGTCTGGCTGTTATACCAGGACATAACCAATGTGTGGATTTCCTCATCAGTAGGCTTATGCCCGAACTCCTCTTCCATGTAGGAGGCAGAGCCGTTCTCTTTTTCCTGCACATCCCATCGGATGCGCCATTTGTCTTTAACCGGGTTCGTGCATTCCATCAGCGAAACCCCGGAACTTCCTTCAACTCTTCTCATGTAAACACGTATTTGGTTCTACCTTTGCCGAATGTCTCTGTCTTGATGGTCGTTTCAAACGGGAAACCATCCGGCATTTCCTTTATTTGTGCGAGAATATTCTTCATTTCCTCGCTGTTGGTGAAGAACTTCTTTGCCTCGCCGTTCACTTCGATGGCCACAATACAGCGGTCTTCTCCCTGCTCGGTTTTGATACCGGTCTCAAAGTCCTTCACTACAATCGGTAAGGTTACCAGTTCCCGGATGCTTACCACCACTCCGGGAATCGCTTTTTTACCGTCTTCCGGCTTGTAAGCGACATTCAAGTCTTTAAAACTTCTCATTTCTTTGCCTGTTAATTTTTTAAACAACTTATTACAGTCGGCGTGCTTCGTCATGCCGTAGAAACTGGCAATCAGTTCCCGCCGTCTTTTTCTCGATTTTACCTCGTGCATTTTCCGGGCAAACTTCTGTTTGATGCGTTTCCGCAATCTTACATAGTCGGGACGGATAACATAGCCAAGGAAATCAATGCCTTCTTCCACAGGGAACACCCGTTCATTCGGCTTTATTTCCAAGTCTATTTTTCCCATTTGCCCGTGAACAGCATCACGAATCTTCCACAATTCCGCTTTCGTTTTACCGAGTACCAGTCCGTCATCGCAATAGCGATAGTAATAACGAACCCCGTACTTATCCTTCAGATAGTGGTCTAAAAATACAGACAGAAGCAGATTTCCTGCCCCTTGTGAACTGCGCAGTCCGAAACTGATACCTTCCGGCAGCAGCTTAACAAACCGCTCCAACAAGACCAACAGCCTTTTGTCCTTGAACACCCTCCGGAAGCACCACATAACAAAGTCCTGCCGCGCATTGTCATAAAACCTCCGGATGTCAAATTTGTATGCGTAAAGCGTGCCTTCCGGATTTTTTTGCAAATCGGTACGTATGCAGTTCATCAGGTCATGAGTACCGCGCCTTTTGATGCTTGCACCAGTTGTCCGGATATAACGTTTTTGCAGGTGGCGGTCCACCACATTCATGATGGCAAACACAGCGATGCGGTCTTTCATGGACAGGATCTGCAAAATACGTTTTTTACCGTATTCTTCAATTTCCCTCTCATGGTAGCCGCCCAGCCGGAATGAGCCGTCCGCAATGGAAGCCGTCAGTTCGGTGATAATCTTCTCCCTATGGGCAAGCAGGAATCGTCCCTGCCTTGACCTCTTACGATCGGTTCCGCGAAGTACCGAATCGAATGCCTCCGACATATTGGAGTATTCGATGATTTCCTCGATAATATATCCTTCCCTGCGCATAAGCTATTGGTTAATAAACATGGAAGATGAGGGCCTTCCTTTCCCCGGGTCTGACTTCTTCGAACTGATAACAGCCTACCAAACTCCACCCGACGCGTGATTTTTCAGCTTTCCACCTTTTCCCACACGGACTGTAGCGGTGCTTATCCAGTACATGTCGGTATAGTAGGTGGAAGATGATCCGTTCAAATTACCTACCGGAACCATGTCCATATACTTGCCGTGCGCCACGCCTGTAATCCACTGACCGCTGTCCTTCTTGCCCTGTACCATACGGATACTGCCGTCAGGCATCCAGATGCGCCATTTGCCCACGTTGCCGCTGTCGTTCGGCAGATCCACGCCGTCCATCATGTCATACTTGTTGCCGTAGATGTCCTCGTAGCCCAGGCAGCAGATATTGTTCACCTGCACCACGGCCACCTGTCCGTATTCGTCCCGGCTCTTATACCAGGCATACTGATGCACCAAGCCGTCAATCAGCGAATTCGTGATTTTGCTGTTGATGACATACGCTTCATCATAGCCGATGGTGTCTGTCATCCCGTGTTCGGCCGTTCCGCCTGTTGTGCGGTTATTGTTATGCTGACCGGCACCGCATTGTTCCTGCATATCCCTGCGCCCGTACTTTGCATAGCTCAGGTTCGCGATGCGGCTGTGCATCAGGGCATCTATCTGCTGCATGCCACGCTGCTGGCTGTAATAGTGGAAGTCCGTCCATGTCATGCTTGCCGTGGTCGAAGCTCCGGTTATGCAGGCACGCAACTTGCTGCCCACTACAGAACCGCCCACAACGGCACACAGATGTTCCTCATTGGCCACCCAATCCGGTTCCATGTCCTCTATCTTGTCGCTGTTGCTCAGCACCACGCAGTCAAACTCTGCCGTGTTCAGAATGGAGAAATGCAGGGCTGTAGCACGTTCCGGAACGTCTGCTATCAGATACATGCCGGCTTCAAATTTCAAGCCGATGGTCGGCACCACAATACTCTTCAGGATGTTTCCCTCCGCATCAGCAAACACACTGCCGATAAGCCCTGTTCCTGGAACGCTCGGGAAGCGGACACGTCTGTAACCCGACACGTCCACTTTGCACACGGAATAAGCCTTGTCCGTCGTATAGGATTCCATCAGCGTGGGCTTGCCGCTCATAATCTTGCGTTCACCCAGCCAGCCGCCCTGTGTCTCCTTGATGGCATCCAGTGTCAGTACCGTCGCGTCCGGAATCGGGGGCATTTCGTCCTCCGGATAACTGCTGTAGCAGGCGTACTTCTTGTTGTTCAAATAATCGTTGATGCCTTTGCTCCAGTAAAACGGCTCATACATCATCCAGTCTCCCTCGCTGCCGTCCAGCTTCGCCACCGTACAGTCGTTCATATCCTCCGCATCGGCATAGAAGTTCGAGCTTTCGTCATGCAGGGGGAAATAGGTCATCTCCCCGTCCGGGTTGTTCACTTCCACCTGCTGCCCGGCTATCTCCACCTTCCGGCTCGTGGGCATCCTGGTCACCTTGGCCAATACGCGGTGGCGCTTGGACAGGATGGCATTCACATGCCCGCTCATTTTGTACGTATTGCCGAATTTGTACCCCGTCTTGTTGTCCAGGTTCGAAACATTGGCATCGTCGGCCACACTGTCGTCAAACTCAATCATCGTATAGGGCGGCTGCTTGATGGTCAGTTCCGGATAACGGGCGGCATACTTCTCCAGTTCCTCATCAGCCAGATACTTCGTCAGGGTCAGCTTGCCCCTCAGTCCCGAATGCCGGTCATCCACGGCACCCGTCTGCGTATACGTTCCGTAGTCGTAATACTTCTTCAGCAGGGTTCCGTCGTCTTCCCGGTCTATCTCCAGCACGAAGCGTTCCAGCTTGCCGCTGCCGTTCAGTCTGGCCTGGTGAAGGCGTTCCAGCATAGCGAACCCGTCGATGCCGGGGCAGTTGGTGTAGCGGTAGCCCCGCACATTATTGATCCCTTCCAGTATCAGGCCACTGTCGGACAGCTTGGTCAGATATTCCAGGAACAGTTCCTCAATCGTGTCCGGCAGGCATAACTGCACAACGGGCGCACCGGTGGCCAGTTTCACACGGGTCAGCCCCGTACCCCTCACGTCCAGTTTCTTCAGGCGGCCCTGCCAGCTCAAGTCCAAAGTAGCCACATTGCCGTTGTCCCCGTTCCGGGCCAGCCGGTTGTTCCGCATGTTCACTTCTTCCAGAAGCAGCATGCCGTTCGTCGAAGCCATGAACGAGCCGTTCCGGTAACCGCTGGCTTTCTCCACGCTCATGTCGAGTTTTACCAGTGAGGTCAGCAGACCGAAGTTGAAGCCGATTGCGAACGCATCCTCATGCCAAACCAGTTCCTTGACTTTCGCCGCACCGATGATCTTCAACGGGTCATTTTCACCGAAGGCACGGGTCAGCTGCAACGAGTGGAGCACGTCCGCATCCACCACGCCGCTGTCGGCCTGCACGCCGTTGCTGGTGGAAAGCTGCACACGGTACGGAATGGTCAGACGGTACTGCATCGGTTTCAGCGTGTAGGCCTTGTCCAGCGATGCCGTACTCTGGTAGAACTGGGCACCCAGCGTGGATACATAGCCGTACTCCACCTGCTTCAGGTCATACCGGCGTTGGATGAAGTAGTTTCGGTGTGCTTTCAACGAACCCTTCAGACCGTAGATTTGCGGATAGGTCTGTTTGGCTCCGTCCGCACCCACCGGCATTTCGTTCAGGAACGGATAGATGTATTTGAAGATGCCGGACTTGTTATAGAGGCGCGAGCACCACTTCTTCATCTGTTCGGTATCGAAATGGTCTATGGCTTTCTGGATACTGAAAGCACTCATGAAGCTTGCGCCCCCGTTCCATCCGCTCACCATAATCTCCACAATCATGTCCCAGCAATTGGCCACGATGAGGTTCCACAGCCACGAGTTATGACCCTGCATCACATAAGCCCCGTCGCGCTTCGTCTGGCGGTTGTCGTCATACTTCCCGGTCAGGAACGACTTGTTGTCAGAACCGAGCTGGCAGTCGCCGTCATAATAGTCAATCAACCATTTCACACCGTCCCATGTGCGGATAAGCATGTTCTTCGCAAGCTGGTCCACGCCGAGGTTGAACTGCACGTACAGATAGTAGGCAATCAGGTGGGGAAGGTCGAAATACTTCGATGCCTCTTTCCTGAACGTATCGCTCTGCCACTTGGCGGTAGGGAACTTGTCGCCGTCGTCCTCATAGTCCACCCCCTCGAACGAATGGGATTCCGTGCTGTAAACCATGTTCCTGCCCGCAGGCGTTTCCTTTACGCACCGGTAGACGAAACTCATCATGCGGTCAAGCGCCTTGTACATCTTGTCGTACTTGTCACCGGTACCGAGGTGGTCTTTCAGGTTCGGTTCTTCCTCCGCGTCACCGCCTCCGTCCGACCAGAAGGTATCTTTCGGATGATTAAATTCCAGTCCTCCGTCAAAGTTGTAGTCCATGAAATCCTTATGCTCCGGTTCGGTACTCGGCAACCAGTGGAACAGGCACAGCGGATTGGAGTTGTTCAGCGTCTCGAAGCAGACGGGCAGGTACTGCTTGTGTCCTTCCTCGTCGGCTTCCAGGTAGTTCAGCGTGTCGCCCTCGCCCCATTTCTCGCCGCCGATGGTCTCATCCTGCCCGAAGATGGGGTAGCTGTCGCTCTTCTCGTTGTTCATGTTGTACTGGCCGTAATAGGTCAGGTCTTCGTCGGCACTCTTCGCTACGAACAGGTCGCACGGCAGGCCGTCGATGGCCGAACGGTAATCGTCCTCCAGCCCATGGTCTTTGGCGTAACGCTGGGCAGGCGTAAGCAGCCCCATCTCTTTCAGTCCGTCATTGATAAGCTTCGCACCTCCGGTATTGGTGGTCATGGACGAGTCCGAGAAGTCGCATTTGGAACATGCCAGCTTCGCGCCTACCGAGTTCCTGCGTAACTTGAAGAGATTTTTTTTGCCGGTAGTTACCACCGGATTCTTCTGCCTGCCGTTTCCGTCAATCTCCCCGTAGCTCAATGTAACCGTCCAGCCGCTTGCCGTCTTCTGGAAGTAGAAACGGAAGTTCTTTCTGGCATAGTTCACGGAAGAAGTACCCTGAATACGGACATATACGTTGGTAAGGATAAAGTCAAGCGTCCTGTCCTCTCCGTTATAGAAACGGACCTCCCTTACCAGTTTGTTGGCCTTCTTGTCGTTCAGCTGGGCCAGTGCATCCACCACGTTCAGCGTGTCGCTCTCGCTCGGAACCTCACTGCCCACGCTGCCCGTGCCTATCAGTACCAGGATCGAGTTCCGGCGCTTCTTCATCAGTCCCATCAGCTTCTCCATGCTCACCGTATCTCCTTCATTCAGCACGCGGTTGTCCTCATCCAGTGAGCGCACGCCCGGTTCCCCGTCGGCATCCTCCAGGTGGTTGCGGTCCACGATGTAGTTGTTCAGCACCTCGTCCGAGGTCAGCGCCTTGTTATAGATGCGCACGCTCTTCACGTTCAGGTCGGCACCTGCCGACTTAAATTCCAGCTGGCTCTGAATGTCAAAATTCACCTTGTCGAGCCACTTGGAAGCAGCCGACTCTTCACCGTTCACATAGAAACCGATCAGCGTGCGCTGTTCGTTGGTCTGCACGTTCGGATAGAACACGTAGGTAATGCGGATATTCGTGCCCGGCTGGAACTTGGTACCCACCGAGTCTTCATAGCGCAGCACCTGTCCGGCATCCATCGCCTCGGTCACCACACCGGTCAGGAACTTGGCCTCTTCCGGAGTCACAATCAGCCCGTACCGGTTGCCGTTGTCCAGCTGCCCCAGACAGGTGATCAGCTCCGCGTCGGTGTCAGTCACGTTGGCCGTGCTGTATTCTATCTCCAACGTCATGCCCACGTCGCGGATGGCAAAACCCTCGGGCTTGTCCGCCTCGTTGAACGGGCGATAACCGCCGTCTGCCGTCAGTGTCATGCCCGCACCGCCGGCCAGCAGCAGGCGGTCCTTGTGCCAGCCGCTTCCTGCACCATATTCGTTCACGCTCCACAGCACGTCCCGGAACTCCATCCGCTTGTCACCGCTCACCCAGCTTGCCGGGTTGTTTTCCGTGTTGCTTCGCCCGAAGGCATCGAACGTACACACGGCATCCGGTGCCAGCGTGGCTTCAATGTCCGGGTGCGATGTGGTGTTCACCTGCACCTCAAGCACGGCATCGCCGCATGACACACGGTAGTCCAACGGTTCCACGTTCACGTTCGTCCGTCCGTAGCTGCCGGTCTCACCGCGTTGCAGCAGGTCTTCCTTCACCACACTGCCCCGGCTGGTCACTTTCACACGGGCCGTGTACGCATCCCTGTCATAGCCGGCATACGTGAAGTTCCACGCCGTGAACTGCTCGGCCTCCAGTACGGGGTGCTTCCAGTCACGCTGGAACCCTGCCGCCCGGTGGTTGAACATCATGCCGGCATAGGCCGTCACACCTCCGCCTGCCTTCAGCAGCGTAATGTAATGCACCCGGCTCACCACACCGGAGTTCTCATGCTGCGCGTAGGCTTCCACCACGTTCGTACCCTCCTGCATCTGTGTCAGGGGGATGGTCACGTTCTTCTGCTGCACACCGCTGCCGGCCGAAAGACCGAGGGTAAAGGCCTGTCCGCCGTTCACGCGGTAGTAGATGTTCTTCTCACCGCTCGTGCCCTTGGCAGTAAAGGGGATGTTCACGTCATTTTTATATCCCCCGTCGGCCAGCCCGTTGCCCGCCGAGTAGGTGGTCTCCAGCTCCATGGCCACCATGGTCACCTTGGCCGTGGCCGTCTTCATCAGCGTGCCGTCCTGGTAAGTTGCCTGCGCTTCCACCTGTACGGTATAGGCAGTGGCATCCTTCAGGTAGGGCGAAGCGTCAAAGGTATAGCTCTGTCCGGCTGTAACGCCCACAAACTCCGCATCCCGGAACTCACTGATGACGGTCGAACCGCGTTTCACGATTACACGGGCTTTCAGGTCGCTGTAGCCGTCCACCGTACCGCCACCGGCAGTGCCCACACCTACGGAGTATTTCACCACAAAGCCGCTGCCCAGTGCCAGATACTGCGAGGCGGGAAGTCCCGCACCGCCGCTGTCCGTCAGGTCGATGTTCACCACCACCTTGTCATCGTCCGTGTACTTGGAAAAGCGCACTTCCTTCGAGCTCTCGCCGCCCTGGTTGTCCTTCTGCTTGACGGTCATCACGTACTGGGTGCCGTCCTCGCTGTCCTGCACATCCACGTCCGTCACCGTACCCACCATCGCATCGAACACCGTTCCGGATGTAGGAGGTTTCGTCTCGTCGCTCACCAGTTCCTCGGTAGGGGTACGGTTTGACAGTTCCTTCTTCAGGAACGCTTCGATGTCATCGCCTGCATAGGCATGATAGGTGCCGTCCGGCTGTTTCTGATTCCATGGTGTTTCAAGATTCATCGGATGTTCAGTCGCGTTGATGATTCCGCTTATTTTCCTTTTTGCCATAATACTGTCCTTTTATAATAATCATTCATTTATCAGTTTTACTGCTACCGTTCCATGCGTCCGATCCGTTCCACGGCTCGTCGCCTTTCCAGTATCCAAGTCCGAAACAGCTGCTTATCGCAGACCACACCAGTCTTGCCCCGGCATAGACTGCCGACAGGGCACGTTTCCCCACATACGCAGCCGTTATTTCCTTACCGCCTATGGTTATCATCGTCAATCCTCCTCATAAATCAGATACAGCGTATTCGCATCCTTGTCCTGCAGCGCCTCGTAAGCTTCCCCGCTCATCACCTCATGCCGGTAGGCCAGCAGTTTCAGGCTGCCGCCTGTTCCGGTATATACGGCATCACCCAGCAGGTAGAGCTTGTCCGGCAGGATGGCTGTCCGGTCCGCATTCATGAATATGCCGGCAGGAGGCACACCCGCCACATCCCAGTCCCCGTACAGGGTGGAGTCCATGTGGTAGGCGAACTTCCCGGCATCCGCTACATACACTACGCTGCCGCCCGGTTTGGTACTCTTGTCAGGTAAAACGTTGCCTGTTTCCATCCATGAGGAAAAGCGTGCGGTAGCCCCGCCGATGGCTGCTGCCGTAGTCTGTTCCACCTTGGCAGCGGCGTTTTCTGCCTTGGCTGCCGCTTCGTTGGCCTTGGTGGCCGCTTCCGTGGCGGCCTGGGTCTTTTCCTCCAGTCCGGCTACGGCTCCTTCCGCTTTCTTGGCGGCAGCCTCGGCACGGGCGGCGGCATCGCTCGCAGGCTTCCCTATCAGTTCCAGGGGGACGTTCACCATCTTGCCGTCCTTCTCCCCGGGCAGTGATTTCACACCGCTCAGCGAGGTGACGGTCTCCAAGTCCTCCACGCCGGTAGAACTCTGGAGTACACGGTCCAGCACTTCCTGAACCATTTCTTCTTGCGTCATTTCTGCCATACTCATTCGTTTTTATCGGTTTCTGACCCGCCCAGGATTTCGTTCAGGGCATCTATCACATTGGGAAGACAATAGCGTTCCACCGCCATGTGTATCATCCCGGTTTCCTCATCGCTGAACTCGGTCTCGCCGGTACTCTCGAAAATCTTGAACGCAAGACGATGGGCCTTGATGCCACTGACACGCGTATACAGCAAATCGGCTATCTGCTCACGTGCATCGAAAACCTCCCTCGTCTGACGGGTTATTCCGGTGGGAACGCTGAAATTCCTGAAATCTAACTTTTTCATATATATCTGTTTTTTAGGATGAATGATTCAATATCTGGTAACGGAATCCGTCCGCTTTTGTAATAAGTACCGTTACGGAGTCCCCGGATGCCATCTCGTAGTTTTGCAAATCTTCATTGTGGTTATAGATACCTTTTAGTATGATATTCTTTGAACCGGGTCTGACCCTGAACGTGACAATGGCTGCAAAATCGGTAGGCAAGTAACTCATGCCGAACTTGTATGCCACAGAACTTTCCGACGGCAGCGTAACCTC